>ERZ773005.555-NODE-555-length-27434-cov-11.428102_pt1 | contig 27434 bp, 28 predicted proteins | sample MGYA00580666_ERZ773005 | MGnify/ENA primary metagenome ERZ773005 (study PRJEB29015, sample SAMEA2737999) | human oral metagenome | biome: human oral; feature: human-associated habitat; material: dental | place: China | collected 2061 ...
TCCACGATTTCACCTTCACGCCCGGAGTCTCCATGATCGTCTCCTGCCGCGACCAAGAAGAGATCGACCGCTACTGGGCGGGGCTCTCTGCTGTGCCCGAGGCCGAGCGCTGCGGCTGGTGCGTCGACCGCTGGGGTGTCTCGTGGCAGGTCGTCCCCCACAACATCGCCGAACTCATGGCCAACGCCACCACACGCGATAAGATCCTGCACATGGGCAAGATCGACCTGGCCAAGCTATAACCCGCTGCACCACAGCCTTCCTAATATAGGGGTATCAGCAAAACGAGCGATACCGCGCGGCAGATGACCAAGAAGCCTGCCCCGTATATATACTCCACAGCATTCTTTTGGTAAAGGCCCCACGCTGACACAACCAGTCGCTCTGCGCAATAATGGAAGGTATGGGTCTATCACAAGGTCAGAAGAAACGCCTGTACGGCGAGCAGGCGCAGCAGGGACAGAGCCGACCGCAGTCCGGGCGAAAACCCCAAGAGCATAAAATTCATGAGCTCAAACAGGTCATGGATGACCGTGCCGTGCGCGCGAACGCACCCGCCGAACAGCAGCGTTCGAAGACCTTTCTGTACGTGGCAGTCACGATTTCCCTGCTGCTGGGCGCCTATGTGGCGTTCTGGGTGCTGCCAAGCTACGGCAGGCTGGCGAACGCCCAAGTCCCCGACCTCTCCCCCGTCACCTCAACCGAAGCCCTATCCGCCTTCGCCTCCGGGCTGGGCGACAATCTGGGTGCCTACACGTATGCGCATCGTTCGGTGGGCATAGTTTTTGCGCTCTTTTTTGGGCTTTCGCTGGCGTTTCTGGCGTATACGTCGCGCCTGCCGAAGGTGCTGCGGGCACTGTTCACGGCGGCTCCGGTGGGCTACCTGCTCGTGCACATTGCCACGATTTTTATGCTGGATGCAACGCTCGCCGACCCCGCGCATCAGCCCGGCGCTCTGAACGTGCTGTTACCTGTGGATTGGGCGCTGCTGCTTCTGTCTCTGGCGGGTATCGCATACCAGCTGATGCGCAGCATTAAGGATGCGGCCTCCACCTTTATCGCGGGCGGGCCAAACGCCGAGGCAGACGGTAAACCCGAAGAATAACTCCCCCTCGTCCTCACTGTATGAAAAAGGAACCCTAATTCACGATTAGGGTTCCTTTTTCATGGGAGGACTCATGCAGAGCCCCGCGCGGAAGACGGGCTCGGTCCTAAATCCCTGCTGATGCGTTAGGAGAGCTCGACGGAGTTACGGGATCGTCATCGTCTTCAAACTGCGAAGCTATCCCTGCAACAACCCAAGATCCGTTACGGTATTCCGCCAGCAGGTGACCTTTAAATTCCCGTTTGGCATCGCCCCCGTTGTCCGAGACGTCCTCTACATTCCCATCCTCAACTTCAAATTTGCCGTAATTCATCGTAAAGGTACGTTTCCATGAGTAGACTTCTCCATCCCACACGGGCTTGTCTTCGTCCAAAGTGTAGGTTATTTTGGCATTGTCCACCCAGCGCTTGCCGTCCCGTGCTCTCTGCAGCAGATCCTTCATCTCGCTGTCTAAGAAATGGTTTTTCTCGGATGTGCTCATAGGACCGTTTTCAATAAGCGAGTAATCACCTGTATTAATGGCGTATTCGACCGTTGCCGCCGTATAGGCGATAGTGTCGCGCATCCCCTTGAGAGATTTCTCGGTGACACTCCCCGGTTTCTTGGGTTTGGGGGTGTTTCTCTGAGCGTGTTCCTTGGTGGCGGGCTCAAAGGTACCCGACTTCTCGTATTCGAGCACGGATTCAAAGTTAATATCGCCCTTGTAGCTGCCGCTCATATCGATACTCGGGCTCGGGCTTGACGACGCTGAACGTGATGCCGACGAACTGGAGCTTGAAGAACTCGACGAGGAGCTGGAACTCGACGAGCTGGAAGAAGACGATGAACTAGAGGATGCGGGCGACGTCGCCTCAATCCCATTCACCTTAGGGGCACATGCAGATAAAAATACGGCACCGGCGCTAGAGCCCAGAACCAGTAAAGCGGTTCGGCGATCGAACAGAGAAGACATGAGTAGAGTTCTCCTTATCGGAAGTGTAGGACAAATCGGTATATGTTTAAGTTTAGGCTTGCACTGCCCCTTTGCGCGGCACAGCGCACAAGTTCCCGTCATCATCAGCAATACTCGTCGCACAGGAGTATAGAGCAGTACAGCACGCACATTAGTAGTCCGAAAGGATCAACAGAGTCCTTCGGAGATAAATACCTCTACAGAGGCAAGACCACTTACGTTTTAGCTCTTAGACTTCGGTTGATTGGCAACCGCGCTGGTTATCCAAGCTCCGTTAATATACTGCGCCGTCAGATTACCTATAAATTTATCGCGATATATCATGTCGTGGTCTTCGTCTGAATGGTACTCAACTTTGCCGTCAACAACCTCGAATTTACCGTACTCAACGATAAATTCACGATCCCATTTGTATTCGCCATCGCCTTCAAGCCGGGGACTCTCTTCGGTGAGCGTATACTCGATCGTAATATTATCCGGCCAGAATGTGCCTTCGCGGGTTTTATCGAGTCGTTCCTTCTCTTCCCTCAAGAAGTAATTGCGTTCTGGTTCCGACATAGAGCTTTGCTCCAGCAGGGAGTAATCCCCCGTGTTATAGGCGTATTGCGTTGCGGCAACCGCAAACGCGATGCTCAGGTGGAGGCCCTTGAGGGACTTCTCATCCGCACCGGCAGGTTTCTTGGGTTTAGGAACGTTTTTTGCCGGATGCTCCTTCGTAGCGGGCTCATATGTACCGGATTTCTCGTATTCCAGAACGGACTCAAAATCAATTTTTCCGCCATAGCTGCCGCTCATATCAATGTCGGTTGCGCCAGACTGCGATGGTGAGGATCCTGAGTTTGATGATGCAGAAGCTGACGAGGAACTGGCCGAGGCTGAACTCGACGATGAAGAGCTTGAACTTGAAGAGGCACTCGGCGATACATCAGACGACGATGCGCTCCCCGACCCGGAGCTTTCAGCGGTGGAATTACCACCGCACGCGCTCAATAATGCCGCACCGGCTCCGGTTCCGAACACGAACAATGCATTTCTGCGGGTAAAAATAGAAGACATCATTGCCTCTCATAGATATGTATGGGTGTTTATCAGTCACTTTCAGAATAAGCGTATAGGGCTGCCTACTTCAGGATTTGCGGCAAAATGTTATGGAATCTTTATGTTCTACGCCCTCAACACGGGCAACGGCGCCCCACAGATAAAATAAAACCCGCTTGATGCTCCTCCGCGAGGAAGCTGCATCAAGCAGGTTCGCTACCCGTGCCCCCGAGACGATTCGAACGTCCGACACCTTCTTTAGGAGAGAAGTGCTCTATCCCCTGAGCTACGGGGGCGACTCGTTCCATTATACGGGCATCACACAGGATTTAGCATCTTACACGCCCCTAGAATAGACGAGTGAGTATTTTTATTGACCCGCCCGTCTGGCCCGCACACGGCACGGTCTTTTCGCACCTAATTTCTGACACTTCTTTGGCGGAACTTCACGATTTTGCGGCGAAAACCGGCATAAGTCCGCGTGCTTTCGATGCCGACCACTACGACGTTCCCGCGTATCGGTACGAGGGGCTGGTTCGTGCAGGTGCGCGCGAGGTGAGCGGGTCGCGGCTGACGCGCATCCTGATAGACAGCGGGCTGCGGGTGCCGCTGCGGGAACGCCCTAACAAAATACGCCCACGCCTCATGCGCGCCTGGGAGTCGTTGCTGCCCGGACACACAGCACTGGGCGAAGATCTGCTGGCGCGTTACGAGCAACCGCATCGGAAATACCACACGAGCGTGCATCTTTCGGAAATGCTCACCGCGCTCAAGACCCTTTATGAACGACACCACACCGCAACCCCGCGGGCGGTACTTCTGGCGGCATGGTTTCATGATGCCGTCTACGAGGCGAATCCCGGCGAAGATGAGGCGGCTAGTGCTGATCTAGCACGCACCACCCTCGCTCCCCTGGCGAGCACTGGTTCCCTCACGAACCGCGAGGTTACCGCTATTGCGCACCTGATAGAGCTCACGGCTTCTCACCAACTAGCCGATGGTATTGAAGAATATACCTCTGGCGCACTTACCCGTGCCGATGCAGCATTCTTCCTTGATGTCGACCTTGCGATTCTCGCCGCCGATAGCCCGCGTTATACCCGCTATGTCGCCGGGGTTCGCGCCGAGTACGCTCATTACGCTCCGGACGCCTTCACTCGCGGCCGAGCGGGGATTCTGCAAGGTTTTCTGAACCGCACGGCGATCTATGCCTCAGACACCGCACATCTTCTCTGGGATGCGCCCGCGCGTCTGAACCTCCGTACCGAGCTGGAGAGCTACCGCGCAGCATTGAGCGAACAGCAAAACCAAAGAGGCACACTAAATTGTGCCCACCGATGAGCTATTCTTGCTCACTGCGGGGATTTTTTCGTGCCCTCGTTTTCTTGCGGTAGATCATGCGGGCACACACCATACCGATAATAATGCCTATGCCGCCGACGACAGACACCCACATGGCCGGGTTGCCGAGCGGCAGCGCGACGAGCAGGCCGATCACAATGCCCGGAATCGCACCCGCCACCATGCCAATGGCAAGGTACGTAAATTCCTGGTCGGAGCTGTTCTTAGGGCTTTCAAACTGTGTTGGCATTCTTCTATGGTACCCGCATATCCTGCCCCGCAAGCACGCATTTTCGCCTCACGCCTAGAGACGTATACGGGGCGTGCGCCTGATCGACCATCAGACGCACGTCCCGTATAACCTACCAAAAATAGCCTGAGGCGGGCTTAGTAGTACATGCCGTGGCGATAATCCCAGCTGGGGAATGAGTCGCTCAGATGGCGCATAATCTCTTCATAGTCCAGACCCTTACGAATCAGGGTGGGGGCGGGGGTCACGCCGCGTTCACCGTGCTGTTCGGGCACCAGGTTGCCCTCGGCATCGACCATTGAGACCATCACGCCCTGTTCGTGGCGTGTTTCGTCGGTCTTATCGGGTTGAATGGATTTCACGTATTCATCGCCGCGCACAATCACGTCTACGCTGTTCTCGATGCGGTCGCCAATGCCCGTCACGCGCCCCTTATTACCGATGCCCAAGGGGTTTGCTGAGCTCGCGAAGGTCAGTTTCCCTTCATTCTCCCAGAGGGCACGAACAATCTGTTCTGCGGGGGGTGCCAAAACGCACCACGAAGCAGCTGGTTGCGCGCGCATCGCGGGCAAGTTCCTTCGTCGTTTCATCCGGCAGGTACTTTTCAGCGTCTTCGCGCCAGGGCAGAATGCATCCTAAAAGAATGTCGTCATCCCAGTGCTTCCGGTAAAATTCGCGGATTTCTGGGGTCATCTGGGCGAGTTTATCGAGCTGTTCTAAGGATGCGCACAGCACGACACCGGGCTTTTCGCGCTTGCGGAGCTTGGCATCAAATTTACGTTCGAGACCTTCGCCATCAGTAGCCATGAGGATATAGCCAACCTTTGTGGGGGCGACGATCAGGCCGCCGGTGCCTGAGAGGGTTGCTACAGCTGTCGGAGATGCCTCGCCCGTCCAGTCTTCGCGGATGGGAGTTGATGATGTATTTTCCATAGTTCAAGTATTGTACTCGCCCAGAAGACAAGGCAAGCCTATCTTTATATAGTCACATCATGAGATATTCATATGACCACGATGCGGTCTCTCCCGCGTTTTTCTGCCATAGAGCCGCGGTGTGAGGGCTTAAGCGCCTAGAATCTGCACGCAAGCCTTATGAGTGTGACACCAAGTCTGACACCGAGTTCGAAAGGCATATATACCTTCCAGAGCACGCAAAGACGGCACCTATCCGATTGGATGGGTGCCGTCTTTGTCTAAGTTTTCTCTATCTCAGATGAGATTAGAAAGCGGTGTAGTAACCATCGACAGGCATGTAACCATTGCCATCAACGGGGGTCAGCTGGGTACCCTGCGAGGGGTTCAGAGCGGAGACCATCTGGCCGTTACCCACGTAGATACCAACGTGGTTGTAACCGTTGGTGAACACGATGTCGCCAGGCTGAGGGTTCGCGGTTGCGCGAAGCTCAGTGGACATGGTGTAGGTGTAAGGAGTCAGCTTGATGCCCTGCTGAGCAAAGATGTAGGAGACGAAGCCGGAGCAGTCCCATGCACCGTAGGAGCGACCGCCCCAAACGTAACCGGTACCCTGAGCAGCCTTAGCTGCAGACACGATAGCGTCGCGGGTTGCGTTGTTGGTAGCGGGTGCAGGAGTCTTATCTGCTGCAGGAGCAGGTGCCTGTGCAGAAGTAGTCTCAACCTGTGCGGTCTGTTGTGCAGGTGCAACGTACTCGGTCTGCTGCTCAGCCTGAGGTGCAACGTAGGAAGTTGCGGGGGTCTGGTAGCTGCTGTAATCGTACTCGTAGCTGCTGTAGTCGTAGCTCAAGTCGGTTGCTGCAGGAACCTCAGCAAATGCGTTTGCGGGAATGTTGGAACCGATAACAGCAGCACCGGCAACAGCAACGATACCTGCGTTACGAACAATCTTCTTAGCCATTAGTAATATTCCTCCATTGCCTGACGAGGTAAGCTGTCGGGCGCGAGCATGGATTCACTCGGTCACTTGCGCGACTTAGCCCCTAGGCTTCTCCCCTAAGGAGAAACCGAAAAGTGGTTCCCCCGCTTCTGCCGTATTGGGTAGACGTTCCTTGAAGTGCTGGCAGAACTCGGCGGATTCACTCCAAGGGTGTCCTCTTACGATTAGGATTTGGACACAAAATGAGAATACACAGAAAACTCTCAGTTGTCACCTCGTGTCGCCACCTTTTTCACTCTAATAGTGTCAAATAGTCCGTAACAGAGAGTTATCAATACTTTACGAAAAGAACACTTGTTCTTCTAAAATAAGCCCCTGACTAGTAGTTTTATACAGTATTCCGCGAATTTGAGGGGTTTTATCGACACAAATATCCAGCATTCCCAGGTTTCTTTAAGGTTGATCCATATCTCTTAAAATTTTTTTCTGCGCGAACGTTAATTTTCTCCTGATAGTCGCGCTGTAAAGTTTTGCCGTTTTACAGCAACTTCCGCGCTATATCTGGAATGTATCCCCCAAAACCTGGTTTTGAACATCGCATCTGCGGAAGACATATCCGGCATGGATGCACTATGACACGCCAAATTCTCGACGATACAGATATATCGTCCCGAAGAGTACAATTTGGCAGCCACCCCCTATATATTAAGGAGTAACCGCGGCTCACACCCACCCATTCCCGAGAATTCAGGATATAACAGAACCGTGGAGCTCACCCTACGGTAAGCCCCACGGTCGTCAATTTGAGATCTATACAAGAAGGCGCACTATCGGCCTCCTTCTAAAACCGTCCGGCTGGCGAACGATACATTCTTTAGAGTGCAGATGCGCGCTTGACCACAATAGCGTTTGCAACATCCAAATCCAGCGAGATAGAGGCATCTTCGCCATCGGCACGCACAATCACATCGTTATTGTCGCCGCCGACCACAGACACCGAAGCACCAAAGGTAATACCGGCATCGGCAAGCACCTTGAGCAGGTCAATATCCGTCTGAATAGATTCGGGGAAGCGTGAAATCGTGAAGCGATCCTCAGGTCCGGAATCACGGGCAGCAAGCGCCATAGGAACGGTACGTTCGTCGTTCTTTTCGCTGTCGATGCCGAGTTCTTCAAGGCCGGGAATAGCGTTGCCGTAAGGAGAGAACTTAGGCTGGTTGAGCATATCCAGAATGCGCCTCTCCACGTGATCGCTCATCACGTGCTCCCAGCGGCAAGCCTCATCATGTACATACTCGATATCCAGACCGATCACATCAGAGAGCAGACGCTCGGCGAGGCGGTGCTTACGCATAACCTCAACGGCCTTCTTGCGACCTTCATCGGTCAGTTCGAGGTGACGGTCGGGCTCAACAGTGAGTAGTCCGTGCTTTTCCATACGCGCCACGGTCTGTGAGACGGTCGGACCGGAATGGTCTAAGCGTTCCGCAATACGCGCACGCATGGGGGTAATACCCTCTTCCTCAAGTTCGAGGATGGTGCGCAGGTACATTTCAGTGGTATCAATCAGATCGGTCATACCGTCTTATTCCCCTTATATACAACCTGCAGCCAAGCAAACGTAGCCTAGCCTTATATCGAACCTATATCTGAGTAACTATTATGTACCTTTTTAAGTAGTTTTGCCACGGATTACCCCGGCGCGTCGCTTGAAGCGAACTTTTCGCCTTAGAATCCATCTCGAAAATCGTTCCGAGTACATCCGTGAAGAACAAAACTATCAAGGCGGCTCTTAGCGAAAGCTCACGCTAAACCTCTTCGGCATCCTTGGCGTCCTGCTGTTCCTCAGCGGATGCGCCCGCATCCTCAGCACCGTTATTATCACGTTCACTGGCCTGCAGGCGATCCGCCCACGGCACCCACTCTGGGGCGAGAAGCGCATCATCACCGGGAATCAGGCCGACCTCGCAGATAGTCGCAACCTTAGATCGAGGTGCCCGCGACAGAGTCGCAAACCAAAACCACCCGCGGTACCCCGGCAGCAGGCACTCAAAAAGATGCGTAGTCAAGCGCTCTTCTTCGCCGCGCAGATGATGCACCAGACCGATAGAGTTATGCGGCGCAACAGCCTCAACCCCGGTGAGTGCAATATCTTTTGCCTCCGCAAGAATATCGTCAACTTTCGTGGTGCGACGGCGCCTATGCGCAGGCCCCAGGGTGGGTTCCCCGGTAGGAAGTTCATCTTCCTCAACGACGAAAGGGTCATGCGCAGCTTCCGTTGTCTCGGCATCATGTTCAAGCGTGGGCACAGTAGATTCGTCGGGTTGTTGGTTCACCTGTTCAGACATACTACCTATTAAAGCATCTCCCAGCGCGATGACGGCGAGGAGTTCGTGTGATGTTTTCGCCCGCATGTGCCCATGTCAGACCCTAACCTGCGCAAACGCTGTGAATACTGCCCGTCACAGCGCAATATTGCGTTTTTCGGCGGGAGCAGGCCCATAAACCTGATACGGTTATGCCATGAGTAGCAAAAGCGTATCTTCCTCTGAGCCCGTAGAGGCCGCCGCTGCCCTTCCCTACACCCGAGCGATTCGCTGGCTAGGTGCGGGCGGCGGTATTCTAGCCGTAGTATGCGTAATATGCGGCGTCGTCATGCTCCTCATGAAATGGGCGGGGGCGCATCCGCCAGCGCTCATGAGTCAGATTCCGCTGATTCTGCTTCCGGTCGCTTTTCTTGCGCTCATGGTCAGTATTGTGCTGGCGGTTTTGCGCAGGCGAGCAAGCTAAGACGCGCATACCGGTACATAAGATTTTCCGATAATTTTCCTGGTGAAAGAAGAGTACACAATGTCTGCAGAAGCTAAACTGCTCGTCGTTGATGACGAGTTCAATATTCTAGAGCTTTTGGCTACATCCCTGCGGTTTGCGGGGTTTGAGGTTGTCACCGCCGGTAACGGTCGCGAAGCGATTGAGAAGGCGGAAAACGAACAACCGGACCTCATCGTCCTCGACGTGATGATGCCCGGTATGGACGGCTTTGAGGTCACTCGCCGTCTGCGCGATGCGGGGCGCACATACCCGGTGCTGTTCCTCACCGCAAAGGACGCCACCGAAGATAAGGTTGCCGGTCTGGGCGCGGGCGGTGACGACTACGTCACCAAGCCGTTCTCGCTCGATGAGGTGATCGCCCGCATCCGCGCGATTCTGCGCCGTTCACGCAACGCCCAGGAAGAAGACGACGCGATTTTGCGCGTGGACGACCTGAGCCTGAACATTGACACTCATGAGGTGTTCCTGGGAGACGAGGAAATCGACCTCTCCCCCACCGAGTTCAACCTGCTGCATTACCTGATGCTCAACGCAAACCGCGTGCTCTCGAAGGCACAGATTCTCGACCACGTATGGGAGTACGACTTCAACGGCGATTCCTCCATTGTGGAGTCGTACATTTCGTACCTGCGCCGCAAGATTGACAACAACCGCGAAGGACACGAACCGCTCATTCACACCAAACGCGGTGTGGGCTACATGATTCGCGGTTCTCGGAGCTAGTATCTCGTGCCACTGAAACCTGTTGATCGTCTTCCTCACTCGCTGTCGCTGCGAACCCAGCTGGTGCTGGTGACCTCGGTGCTCATTGCGCTTGCCATTGCGGTCACCTCGCTCGTGGCGATTTCGGCATTGCGCGCCCAAATGGTGCATCAGCTCGACGAAGAGATGAAGGCGAGCTCTTCCTCGCTCGTTTCCTCCGTCGGAACCTCGCAGACCCGGCAGGACGGGGCGGTCGGCTCGTACCGGGTCTATGTACTCGATCAGCACGGAAATGTACTGTACTCGATTGCGGGAGCCGATCAACAGGCGGAAAACGAGCCGGTTCTGACCGGCTGGGACTCCGAAAAGGTCAAGAAATACCACGAAACCGGCACGACCGTGAACTCGCGGACAGGCTCTAACGACTGGCGTATTATGCCGATTTCTTTGGAGTCTTCAACCAACGGTCAGGCATCTTCAATGGTGATTGCCCTGCCGCTGAAGCAGACGAACCAGGTGGTCGCGTTGGTTGGGGTGCTGACCTTCGCGTTCGGGCTTGCCACACTTGCCGCCGCGATCGCGATGACCTGGGTGATTGTGACCCGCACCTTCGAGCCGCTGGCGCGCGTGGAGCAGACCGCCGCGAAGATTGCCGCCGGGGATCTCTCGCAGCGCATCGAGGATTACAATCCCAGCAACGAGATCGGCAACTTGGCGATCTCGCTGAATACTATGCTCGCGCAGATTGAGAGTTCGTTTAATGCACAGGCGAAGTCAGAGGCGAAGATGCGCCGGTTCGTGGGAGACGCCTCGCACGAGCTACGCACCCCGCTGGTGAGTATTCGCGGGTACTCCGAACTATACCGCCAGGGTGCCCTGCCCAATGACGAGGCCGTGGCAACCGCGATGGGGCGCATCGAGGCCGAGTCGAAGCGCATGGGCCAGCTGGTCGAGGATCTGCTCACGCTGGCGCGCATCGACGAACGCCGCGAATCTAAGCTCGCCCCCTTCGATCTGTTCCACCTGGCGGTTGATGCCAGCAACGATGCCTACGCAACGTCGCCGGATCGTGAAGTCTCGCTTGTGGGCCTCACCGACGATGTGGCCCCCACAAGTGCACCCGTGATCGGCGATGAATCACGGATGCGCCAGGTGGTCGCCAACCTGCTCACCAACGCGATGCGCTACACCCCGGCGGGCACGCCCTTAGAAATCGCGGTTGGCGTGCGTGAAGATGTTCCCGGATACCCGCTCTCGGTTATTGAGGTGCGCGATCACGGCCCGGGCATTCACGGTGAAGACCGCGAGCGCGTGTTCGAGCGTTTCTACCGCACCGATACCTCGCGTTCGCGTGAGACCGGCGGCACCGGGTTGGGGCTGTCGATTGTGGCGGCGATTTTGGAGCAGCATGACGGTTCTGTGCATATTGAGGAAACGTCCGGAGGCGGTGCGACCTTTGTGATTAGCCTGCCGTTCTATCCGGCGCCGGTGATGACCGATAACGGCGTTTCGCAGTAACCGCTGGGCGTGGATATAGTTCGTCATAATTCGGCTGGTGCGGGCGAGAAACCACATCCCATACTGGTTTTAGGACGTTCTCGGACTGTGGATAACAGGTTTTTGTGTCCCGTGCGGGCAGTTATCCACAGGTGGTAGGAACTGCGGGCGCATCGCGACGGGCGTTTCTCTAGGGTAGATGGTGAGCGCTGCACGGCACGGAATTCTACGGCAGAATTTCACGCGGCCTACAGCTTTCGGAAAAACCTTTACACTCTACCCAGGAGGAATATCATGGCACAGTTCGTCGTCGATTCAGAAACCATTGCGGCGAAGGCAGCCCAGGCGAAAACCCAGGTCGCTAACATTAGCGCCGAGGTTACCGGGATGACCGCATCCCTACAGGATTTGCAGGGTTCGTGGACGGGCTCGGCATCGACGAACTTTCAGGCGGTGCTTGATAATTGGCGCGGCACCCAGAAGCGTGTGGAAGAGTCGATTACCCAGATTAACGAGGCTCTTGACCGTGCGGGCGTGAACTATGCGGAGACTGAAAACGCGAACGCTGCGATGTTCGTGGGCTAGGTTCCAGAGCCGCACTATGTGCACTGAACTTTAACGAGATAGCACGCGGGGCTGCCGTGAAGGATTGATAGCGGACTTCACGGCAGCCCCGGTTTTTCTTAGGCGCAGATGATCTGGTGACGTTGATTCCCGCGCGGACTGCGCCGATTATGCGGGCAATGTGCGAGCTTAGGATGCGGTAGTCTCTTGCCTAAACCGCAGCCGCCAGCCGTTCGGGGCTGCCGCCGTGTCGTAATGCCACAGGCTCGAACGATTGACCCGCCCGCGTGCCGTCTGCACTGCCGCCATGATGAGCACGTTATGATCATCGACAACCTGCACGCCCTGTTTGGCGGGGCTGCCCTGCTGGGTGAAGGCACGCGCACGGTAGGCGATGGTGTCGGCACGGCTGACGGAACGACCGGTTGCGGTCACCCACACCAGACGCTCGTGCAGCAGCGCAGAAATCTCGGGTTCGCTCATGCTCCCGCCGCGCATCTCAAGCTCACGTTCGGCGTGCACGGCATCTTCGGGGTTCGGGGCGGAAAATTCCGGTTGTGTAGGTTCCGGTGCGGCGATTCCCGTGGGGGCGGATGCAGGCTCTTCGGGCACGGCATTTTCCGTGACGCTTCCCTGAGAGTTGCTCTCCTGTTCGGCTTCCTCGAACTCTTCGCCTTCAAATTCTTCGTTCTCTTCGGCTTCTGATTCGGCGAGTTCCTGCTCGGCGAGCGCTTGTTGCTGTGCCTGCGCCTCACGCTCTGCGGCACGTGCGGAGGCTTCGGCAAGTTTCGTTTTCCGCTCCTGCACCGCCTGCGGGTCGGGGGCGGCAACGGCGGATGCGGGCTTGAGAATCCCGTTAAGTTTCAGGGAGTCGAACCCCTGGCGTGCGCGTTCCACCTCGGTTTCGGTGAAGTCTTCGAGGCTCAGGTGTGCATCCGCAGCGAGAGTATCGGGGTCTTGGGCGTGAGCATTGTTCTCGGCTTCACGAGTTTGGGCGGCTTGGGTGCTCGGGGCGCTCTGTTCACCTTCTGTATGCGGCGAACCGGGAAACCCCGGACCGGTTTCAGGTTCTCGCCCCTCTTTGAAGGCCTGTGCGGCTGCGTTCGCGCGGGCGTCTGCGGCCTCATTCAGCTCGTGCCCGGCATGCCCCTTAACCCAGACCATCTCGTAGTCCCTGCCAGTGCTTGCGGCATCGAGCGCTTCGAGCAGATCACGATTCTGCACGGGTTTACCGTCGGCCTTTTTCCAGCCGCGTTTCTTCCACCCGGGCATCCACTGGGTGAGGGAGTTAATCACGTACTGGCTGTCGCAGTAGATCAGAAGTTTGCTCTCGGCGCGGTAGGCGGTCGCCTCAAACAGGTCGAGAACCGCCTTGATCTCGCCCATATTGTTGGTGCCGTGCTCCCAGCCCCCTGCCGCCCAGTGGTTCTCGTCAATGTACCATGCCCATCCGGCAGGTCCGGGATTACCAAGCGCGGAGCCGTCAGCCGCCGCAATAATCTGATTCTGCATGCTCTCGACTTTACCTTACACACTCGTAAAGCGCAGAGTGTGGCGTCAGTTCATGAAGCTAGAGGTTTCGTAACGTCGCGCAGGTTCCAGGCGGCGGGCGGGTAGACTTAGGGTATGACCATCCACTCTATATCTTCCGGGGATGCGGATGTTTCACGCACGCACATCAGTGTATTTACCCTGCCCACCCGCACCTTTACCGGTGGGTTAAGGTTCACGTGGCTTGACTATGTGGGCGAGCAGGCTCGGCGCAAGGCGGCGTCGATACACAGCCCATCGGCCTCGGTGAGCTACCTGGCGACTGAAGCTCTCATGCGGGCACTGGCTGCGCCTCGACTGGGCATTTCGGGGCGGAGCGCACGCACGATCACGGTGGATCGGTCATGTCGGCTCTGCACGAGCGGTAAACCGCACGGTAAGCCGCGCATCGCGGGCGTGAATTTCAATATGTCGCAGGTTCCCTCGCTGGCGGCAGGCGGTTTTTGCGCGCAGCAGCAGGTTGTTCTCGGTATCGATCTTGAGGCGGTTCAGGCCTCACTTTTCCCAGGTTTTGCGCGGGTTGCGCTCACCGTCGACGAACGCGCCGCCTATGAGTCTCTGCCGCCAGGCCAGCAGCAGGCGGCGGGAGTTGCCATCTGGACTGCGAAGGAGGCGGTGCTCAAGGCAACCGGGCACGGGCTAAGCGTTTCACCGCAGACGGTACAGATTGAATGCGACGATGCGACCTTGGCGATGGTCAGCGCCCTGTGCGAACCGGCAAACCCGCTGGATGCGCCGGGCAGAGAGGATCGCACCTGCGAGCATGAGCTTTCGGTAAGTCCGCGAGTGAGTGTGCGTGCCACGCTCACTCTGCCCAAAGACTCAGATACGTCAGCAGAGGAAACGCCGGCGGGCGGTGAGGATGCCGGTAAGCATCAGACCCCGAAAACCCGCGACATATCGGACGAAAACGCCCGCGAGGGCGACGAGCGCTCGTTCTTTATTACCTGGTCAGTGCTGACGCTCAGCCCGGTAGCGCATCCAACGGCGGATACGGCGGGGCGGGCGGCGCATCCCGAACGGTTCCTGCTGGCGGTGGCAACCGAAGATACCGTTCCCGTGGTGGATGTGCACTCGGTCGCTACACCGCTGGATGTTAAGCGTCTGCTGGAACCGCCTGCGACAGCGTATTAATGCCCAGCGCGCGCCCGAAACTGCCCAGTTTCGTGCCGGTTTCGGTGTGTTCCAGCACCGGGTCTGACTCAGCCACAATGCCCGCGCCCGCGTAGAGGATGGCGGTTTGCGCATCAACCTCAGCACAGCGCAGCACGAGCGCCCACTGACCGCTTCCATCTGCGTTCATATAGCCGACAAGCCCGCCAAAATAGTCGCGGCTAAACGGCTCAAGTTCGGCGATCATACACCGCGCGGCCTCGGTGGGGGCACCGCAAATCGCGGGGGTCGGGTGAATGGCGCGTGCACCGTCCAGGCAGGTCATACCCTGCTTGAGCACGCCCGAGATGGGGGTGCCCAAATGCCACAGCTGCGGGGTCTGCAGAAGCGAAGGCGCCTCAGGAATAGTGAGCTGGCGGGTCATGGGTTCCAGCTGCGCCCGAATATCGGCGATAACGGTCGCATGCTCGCCACGGTCCTTACGCGAAGCCATAAGCCGCTGCCCAAGAGCCTCATCCTCAGCGCTTCCATGCTCGGCGATGCGCGGCGCACTGCCCGCCAACGGGTGCGTTTTGAAGGCGCTGCCCTCCCCGGTATCGGGTTCCGTACTGAAAATCAGCTCCGGCGAGGCGCCCATCAGATATGGATGCTCCAACCCGCGGTGACCCTGCGGCAGCTTAACGCTAAAAACAAACGTGTTGGGCTGCTGGGCGCGCAGGTTGTTGTACACCCCGGCGAGGTCGAGTGTGCCCGGCGCATAATCGGCGCGCAGCAGACGGGAAAGCACGACCTTATCCAGCTGATGTGCCTTCATACGCTCAACGGCGGTCGCCACCGCCTGCCGATACCCGGGGTTTTCGCGGCCCTCAACCTGTGTTGGTTCGGCGAGCGTAACCTCGTGCTCGGGCACCGGAATGTCATCGATCTGCAGGCGTTCGGGCACAAAGAGATGCGCGGGTGCGTTCGGGTCGAAAGGAATCAGACCGACCACCGCGGTACCGGCGGCTTCGGCGGCGGTGCGCGCATCCTCAAGGGTGACCTGGCGCAGGGAACCGACGGTACGCATCACGCGGGTGCCGGTGGCAAACATAAAATCAGGAAGATTATTGCTCACTGATAACGCCTTTCGGGTCTGTTAGAAGGTTGCGCCGCCATCGGCAACAATATTTTGCATGGTGATATGCCGTGAAGCATCGCTAATGAGGAAGGCATTCACCGCCGCAATATCGGCGGGTTCGGCGATACGCCCGAGCGGAATTCCCAGGCGGAAGGTCTCAGGGCTGCCCGCCACGGGTAGGGCGCTGAGGTCTTCGCCGTTCCACGCGTCGGTCACCATGGGGGTGCGGGTGGTGCCGGGGCAGACCGTGTTCACGCGAATGCCGTGGCGCGCCAGCTGCAGCCCAAAGCTTGACGATACGCGCACTGCTGAGGCTTTCGAGGCCCCGTAAGCACCAAACTCGGCGCGGGGCACGCGGGCGGCGTTGGAGGCGACCGTCACCAGCGAGCGCGTGTTCTCGGGCGATGTCTGCACCTGCTCAATCATAACGCGCGCGAACTCACGCAGACACAGGAAAACGCCGTCAGCATTGACCGCATGCAGCCGTTTCCAGTCTTCAAAGGAGGTGTCTAAGAGCGGTTTGCTGTGCACGATTCCCGCAGCCAAGACGGCGCCTTGGATGGGTTCACCCACCTCAGCGGCAGCATATGCGAGCGCCCGTACCGATTCTTCGTCGCTCACGTTAACGGAGCGGTAGCGGAAGATGGCGTCGCCGTAGGCGGCGAATGATTCGTGCGGTTTGTCCGCCAGATCGGCGGCATACACCGAATAGTTATTCTTGATGAGTTCGTGCACGGTTGCCGCGCCGATTCCGCCGTTTGCGCCGGTCACGATAACCCAGCTCATGCGCATACCTTTCGGAGTTCCGGCTCGTCTGCCGTGACGAGGGCACCGGCGTTGAGGTGCTCCAGCACCTTGGCGGTGTTAAGCACGCGGGCGCATCGGCCCGAGGCGTATTCGCAGGCCATGCGGTGCTCTTCCGCGGTGAAGTCGGCGAGCGCATCCGCCACCATGAAGGGCTGAATATCGCGCATGAACGCTTCAAGGGCGGTGGTTAGGCAGCCGATATGTGCGTATATGCCGCCGATGATGAGCTGATCGCGCCCGAGGTCTTTGAGCTGCTCTTCGAGCGGGGAACGCACGAAGGCGGAGTAACGCCATTTGGTGAGCACGGTATCGGCTTCGGTGGGGGCGAGTTCGTCGAGGATCCGAGCGTTTTCATCGTCCTGCAGTCCGTCGCCCCAAAAGTCGGTCAGCAGGCGCCTGTCGGCGGGATTCTGGCGGGGTGGTTGGGCGGTGTAGTAGACCGGGATTTTCGCCGCGTGTGCCGCATCTAGTAGGCGGCGAATATTGGCAATAGCAATGTTGATTTGGGCGTCTGGGAGGGGTTGTCCGTCGCGTTCCAGCTCAAATGCGCGCACGAAATAGCGCTGCATATCGTGCACGAGAAGCGCGGCACGCGCGGGATCGACCCGCCAGTTTACACGGTTTTGATGCTCCTGTTCGCGGTACGAATAGGGGGCAATCTTGGGTAGGGCCATATGATCTCCTCCTGCCATTGGGTTACAACAGCTTAGGGGGTTCTTAATAGAACGTTTGTCTGTATGCAAGTACTATATTAGGTCATCCTTAGCTAATAGATATAGACATCCCGTAACTAAACGAGCTTCCCAACCCGCCGCCGCATCACGACAGCACGGGTTGGGAAGCTCACAGGCATTCCAAAGTTTCCTGTTATTTCAAGGGTGAAGTTTAATTCACAGGCACCGCATTCGCCAAAACCTCATTCAGCCCTTCAGTAATCGAAGGGTGAGTGTAAATTTCATCACGTAGCTGTGATGCCGTAATATTGTGGCGCATTGCCAACGCCACGAGGTTGATAACCTCCATAGACTCGACCACCAACAGCTGAGCACCAAGAATCTGGTCAGTCTCGGCATCAATCACAAACTTCATGATGCCGCGCGGGTTTTCCAGGGTCTTCGCACGCGGCATGGCGGCGATAGCGGCAACAGGCTTGGCGGCAACCTTGATGGTGTGACCAGCGGCGAGCGCATCACGCTCAGTCAGGCCGACGGACGAGAGCGGCGGGTTCATGTAGATGGTTGCGGCAACCGCCTGGCGATCCTTCGTGGAGCGGGAACCGTCGCCGAGCAGCTGCGAGAGCACCACGCGGTAGTCATCCAGCGAAATGTAGGTGAACTGCGGGCCACCATTGACGTCGCCGAGCGCAAAAATATTCGGTGCCGTGGTGCGCAGGTGCTCGTCGACAGCGATTGCGCCGTGCTCGGTGGTTTCGATGCTCGTGTTCTCAAGCCCCAGCCCCTCGGTGGCGGGTTTGCGCCCGGTTGCGACCATCACGTAATCCACCTCAAGGTGCTTGGATGCACCCTCGGAGTCCAGGTAGTTCACGGTCACGGAGTCGGCGTTATCGGTAACGGTCTCTACGCGAACGCCCGCGTGAGCGGTAATGCCTTGGTCGGCGATAATCTCGCGTGCCGCCTGGGCGACGTCGTCATCGTAACGCCCGAAAAGCGCGGGAGCGCCTTCAAGCAGGGTTACTTCGGTGCCGTAGGAGGAGAAAATACCGGCGAACTCGACACCAATAGGACCGCCGCCGATAATGCCCAGGCGCTTCGGGCGCGGGGTGATCTTCTGCAGCTCGGTAGAGGTGAGCACGCGCTTCGATTCGCGGGCGCCCGGGATGGGCGGGATAGTCGCCACGGCACCGGTGTTGATGATAAAGCAGTCGGCGGTGACGACCAGTTTGTCCTCGCCCGCGGTGACCTCGACCTCGGTGTCTGAGAGGAACCGTGCGTGACCGTCAATGAGTTTGGCGGTGGCGTTCGATTCGAGGATTTCGCGGTTCTTCGCGCGCATGGCACCGGTGAGTTTGTCACGGAAAATCACGGCGCTCTCGTAGGCGGCGTTCGCAGCGTCGGCGTTGTGTTCGCCGCTGGCACGGAATTCATCAGCCCGGTGCACAAGCGCCTTGGTGGGCACGCACCCGATATTGATGCAGGTGCCGCCGTACATGTTTGAGGACTGCTCGATCAGGGCAACGTTCTTGCCGGTTTTCGCGTAGGCGCCAGCAAGGGTTTTGCCGCCCTTGCCGAAGCCGATAACGACCATATCGAAGTGAAGGCGCGCGGTAGTCATAGTGTTCTCCCGGTGAAGTTTGAGGTGTTCATAATTTGTGTCTGGTGTTCCGGTGAACTTCAACGGGCGGCGTATGGCATTTATTCCTGGTTTTTGCAAGAAAACATTAAGTTTTTTGACGCTGCGCTGGCGGGCCGTCTACCTTATCTTATGCAGCCTAAAAAGAGCCTTTATGTGAATAAAGCGGGATTTCCAACGCTTTATTCACATAAAGGCTCTTTTTACACCCAGCAGCGGGGGTGTAAGCTACCGCGACACCACCTTGAGCGGTTGGATTGCCGCTATCTGCTCACCCTTGAGGTCTTCCACCAGATCAAGCTCATACGTGGTTTGCAGGTTCAGCCAAAACTGCGGTGTTGTGCCGAAGTAGCGGCAAGGCGCGCAGCTGTATCGGCTGTGATTCCTCGCTTGCCGTGCACAATCTCATTGATGCGCCGGGGCGGCACACCAATTGCCACCGCCACCTTATTCTGGGTAATCCCGAACCCTTCAATAAAATCTTCCAGCAGGACTTCTCCGGGGTGAATTGGCGCAATTTTGTCAGTGATAGTCAACGATCTCTACCTCCTCAGGTCCTAAATCGGTCCACCTAAAACATATTCTCCACTGATTATATTGTCTGCATATGACGTGTGGGGCGGCGCGGTAACTCGCAGAAGTGCATCCCATCCTGCGGGTTGCTTTGCGTTTCGCAGCTTAAATAGCCTCAAAATAGATGTGCCTCTGCCCCTTTGGAATCTAGACTGGTGGTAAACACTTTTACCCCCCCGAATAAAGGAGCCGTCATGGATGCCCGCGATGTTCTGCGCGAAGCCGCAAGCCGACCCGCAGCTGAGGCGAAAACTCTTGTAAACACCCTGCCCGAAGGGGCATTGAACGCGCACGCGGGTGGGCATACGAATTCGATCGCCTGGCTGCTGTGGCATGCGGGGCGGCAGATGGATGTGCAGCTCGCGCAGCTGAACGGCGAGCCGCAGGTGTGGCATCGTCAGGGGTTCGATTCCCGCTTCAACTTGGGTAAGCTGGGCGACACGGTGGGCTACGGTCATACTGCGGAGCAGGCGCGTGCCGTCGTGGTGGAGGATGCCGCACTGTTGGCCGAATATTTGGGCGCGGCCACTGCGGCGTTGAGCGAGTATATTGCGGGTTTGAGCGAGGCTGATTTAGATGAGGTGATTGATACGTCGTGGACTCCGCATGTGACGCGCGGGGTGCGGCTGGTGAGTATGATCGACGATGCCGCCCAGCACGTGGGGCAGGCAGCCTATGCGGCAGGCATTCTCGCGGGCGGGGCTGCCAGCTCGGACAAGGAGGGGTAGTGGTTGTTGGTACGAGCGGAACCGATTGGCGTGGTGGTGCGACTGCCGAGCAGGTTGCGGCGCTTAGGCGGTAAGAAAAAGGCTGAATTGATGGGTTTAGCTCGGGATCACCTCTCCCCCGCTCAGCTTAAGGATGCGGTTCCCGTTCAGTCTTATAAGCTCACCACCGCAGGGTGGGCACTCCTTAATGCCCACCCCGAGGTGGTGGCTAAACATCCGAAGAAGGGTTGATCTTTAAGGATTTCGACTTAAAGGGTAAAACACTCAGATGTAGTACTCGATTGAATTAAACCTTAGCCTTCTCAGGGTTATTATCTGAACCAATATCTAACCCATAGTTCCAAGATTCCCATTCGGGATGTTCATTCTTAATCTTATTTTTCCACCTTTTATAAATTTTGCTCTTTTCAAACCCTTTCCGCTCTCTCTTTTCTTTAGAGCTTTCAATAAGTTCAATGGATTTCCTAGCTAAATAAACATTCCTAAGTGCATAATATCCATTACGGAAAATAATATTTTTTTCACGAACCTCATTATATGCTACATTCATATCCTTGAATAAAATACATGACAGCACAAGTGCAACAACTATACCAATGGCCTCAATCCAGCCTTCACTATCCCCTTGGATTAACTTACCTACAATAGGAACAAAAGATTGGGAAATTATTAAAATCAGGAAAGACAAAATCATGACCATTATAATAATATACCACCCCTTATATCTATAACTTCCTCGTGAGAAACATGGGTAGTTTTTTCCTCCCGTCCTTGGAGATATCATTACAAGCTCCCCTCGAACCTCTTCAGATAGTATTCCAAGATTTAGAATTTGATTTTCTAGTGTAGCTCGACTGAGGATATCCCTATAATTATTAACTATAGTTTCTATATCAATATTTAAATTTTTAGGATATTCTTCCAGGTCCTTTAAAATAGTCGACCATTTCTCCAAACGCAACAACATCGGTGGTGTCGCCTTCTTCTTATTCTCCAGCTCTTCCCGAGCTATCTTCGTACCGCGACGAGAACCTAAATAGGACATAAACGCAGCTACAAGTGGAACTGCAATACTGATAATAATATCTTTTACTTCCATATAGACTCTCCTATAAACTTACAGTTTCTCTCGAATTCAAAAGTTCAGCTAAAAATATCAAATATATTTATTAAACGAGGAAATTTTCCACTATCCTTCTTTGCTACTGTATACGCCTTACACAAATCGCCATTAAGAAGGTCTTTACTCTCTCCGACTGACCTTAAATATTTAGAATAGATACTCTTAGCTTTAACGTGCAGGTAAATAATTCTTGATATTATGAGAGTATTTATAGTATTATATATACTCTGATTTACCGTCTCAGAGTCTATGCCAAATATAGCTTTTAAAACAACCCTCTTGTGATCTTCCTTCATAAAATCTATGTGCTTCAATGTTAAAACCATATAACATGTAAAAAGTAATACTGCTAATCCTATAACTAGAGCCAACAACGCTTGGAAGAGACCACCAGCGTCAGAATTATCTCTTCCGTCTTGATACGAATATAAAACGCTGAGTAAGTTATATAAAAATACAAGCATCATCATCATTAAAATAAATACACCAGGCAAGATAGAGATGACCCAAACCCAGACTGCCTTAGAGTGGACCATAAGTGTATTTATGCTATCTAGGAATACGTTATACCAAAACAAAATAATTAAAACATAAAATAACATTGAAATAATTACTATAGACAAAATATTTGCTGGTCCAAAGTTAAGATTCATATGATATACATTTACGAGAACATGAATAGTAAGCATTACATGGAGTGCTACTATAACCCCATAAATTATAAACATTTTAATAAAAAGTTTTTTCTTTGAGGGTCGAATCCCATTTACAAGATAATGATAGCCCTTTGTTGAAGTGTTTGGAAAAATTCTATAAATTTCTTCCCAGATATCTTTGGTGTCTTCTGAATTAAGAATAATCTTAGCCCAATTTTTATTATCATCATACATATATTTAATTATTTTTATTATCTTCTTGCTGAGATTATATGAATTTATGTTACTACCTCTATGTAAAGCATTAATCTCTTTATATGCAGTCATAATTGTATGATGGATTGAAACTTCATTATTGCTCATATAAACAGATATTGATAATACAAACCATGATAAAAACAAAAATACCCATAGAGGTATGTCCGAATCAACGGCCACGTCAGCCCCTATAAACTTTCCATGGCTATCGTCTTCCCACACCCCTGCTAGGAATACCTTCTTTATGCCCTCTGGTATATTTGCGTCTCTCCAGGCGACATATATAAAATTCATAAACCATACCATACCTAAAAAATATGAAATTAATTTTGCATATTTTTGGTACGCAAAACTATATTTATACTCCTTTGGATTACTCCATTCTTTAGTTTCCGTACGCACATTTATATATAGCGTTAATATCAATGCCCCAAAAGTAGCAATTATTCCTAATCTAAAGCTTATGATATAAGGAATAAAAGATAATATATTTTCAAAAATGTATTTATTTGGAAACTGTGCTATACAAAGAAGAAAACATATATTAAACAGCCAAAAATACATAGGGAATAAGATAGAATGCCAAAAAAATTTCCACCCTTCTCGTTCTTCGTCTAAACTCAACCAGTTCATGTTATTTTCTCCTTGCATTTGTTTAAGAAGAATATTTACCTACGCCTCGGATTCCGGGTACTCATCATCCCCTACCGGTTCCAGCCATTCCGCTGTACCGGCTGTAACAACGATATGAGAGAACCACGAGTCTGCCGTAGCGCCATGCCAGTGTTTCACGCCGTCTTTGGCGACCGCCACATCTCCAGCGCGGAGTTTGACAGGTGGCTTGCCTTCTTCCTGGTACCAGCCCTCCCCCACCGTCGCTAGGATGATCTGGAACCCGCCATTATGCTTATGCCAGTTATTACGAACACCCGGCTCGAAGCTCACATTCGCCACGGTAACAGACACATCCGGATCATTCACCAGCGTATTCATGTAGCTGGTGCCGCTGAAATACTGGGCGAGTGCATCGTTCACACCGCCGAGCGGGAACACACCCTCGGTCACTTCAGTCTCGTATTGACTCATGGATTCCTCCGTTTGTCCTTGAAACGTCGTTCAGGCATTAGATTACCCTTAACGTTTCCTTAAACCTAGAATTTTCGGAGAGAAACACCCAAAAATTTTGTTTGTGGCACTTTATGACGCAAAACCCACAGCGACACGCCAGCACACCGCTACCGCACTACCGCCTCATCCATCTCCGCCAGGTTGCGGGCAACCCAGATAAACACCGCGAGCAGATAATATTTCGGAGAGAAGATAACGGACTGTTATCTGCTCGCGCGTCTTGTGTCTTGTTTCGCCTCGGTTACAGCGTTCTTACCCGTGATAGAATCCACAGTATTATGAGACGCACCACAGAGCTTTCGCCTGAGCCCCCTGAACCATCTAAGCCGCGCACCCCAACAAACACACCAGACTCGCCCGCAAACCCCACATCCACAGCATCAAAACCAACATCAGCAACGCCGCTGAACGCACGCGGGCAGCTCACGCTCCTGACCGCGCAGGTTTCTGATGCTCTCGCCTCCAGCATCCAAGCTATCGCTATGCCCCTGCTGACCTACGGCACTACCGGCGACCTCGCTCACTCCGCTATCGTCATGGTCGTCGAGGCAGTCCCCGTCATCCTCTTCGCACCCTTCGCAGGCGCTATCGCCGACAAATTCAACCGCAAAACCCTCACCGTCAGCTTCAGACTCGCCAGCGCCACCCTACTCATCGCATCCCCAGCCCTCTACGCCGCCGCAGGACTACCCGCCTTCCTCACCATCGCATTCCTCGTCTCAACCTTCGGCACCTTCTCATCCCCCGCAGCCTCCGCCGCCATGCCCTCCCTACTCGGCGACGACTACCAAAAATACATGGCACGCCGCGGCAGCCTCATCTTCCTCGCACAAACCCTCGGCCCCACTATCGCAGCCGCCGTCGCATCCTTCACCACACCAGCCCTCGCCGTCGGATTCGCAGGAACCCTCAACCTGCTCGCCGCCCTCACCGTCGCCACCATACGCAACTACGACCTCACCCACGCCGAACGCACCGCCACCGTACAGGAACACCACACCGGCAGACTCCTGCGCGAAGGCGCCGCCTACACCGCACACAACCCAGTCGTACGCGGCATGCTCACCTTCTGGTTCCTCTCCAGCGCCGCCGTACCCATCACCACCCTACCCATGCTCGAATACCTCACCCGCGACCTCGGGCACGACTACACCGCCTTCGGAATCGCAACCTCCGTCTACGCCGCTGGATGCGTGATCAGTTCCTGGCTCTCCGCCAAACTCGGCATCGGCACAGGCACCGGGCGGGTACACATAACCAAACGCGGATGGATGTGCATCTCCGGACTCGGCTACGGTGCCGTCTGCCTGAGTATGGGACTACACCCGGCACTGTGGGCGGTACTCTTACTCTGGTTCACCTGGGGCATGTTCTACGGACCCGAAGAAGTGCTCGGGCAGGTCCTCTTCGCAGACGCTATTGACGAGCACATGCGCGGGCGCGTCTACAGCTTCATGGGCGTGGTTTTCTCCCTAGCAGGTATGGTCGGGTACCTCATCACAGGATGGGCGGTACCAGCATTCGGCGCGATCAACACCATCGTTGCCGGAGGGTCACTCTTCGTTATCGCCACCGTATTCACGTTCATTCTCGGCCCGACCGCGCGAGCTATTCGGGTGCAAGAAGGACATAGCTCACTCCAGGTCTTTTAAAACCGTGAGCAGATGATATTTCGACGCGAGTATGACGATCGGTAATCTAGTCGTCGAAATATCATCTGCTCATGGAGTTAAATAAAGCGTAAAATTACAAGTGTCAGTATGCTACAGGCAAAACTATCTGTACCTGAGCAGCGTAATCATCTTATAATACAATGATAGTTCTTACCTATAGATGAAAATATTCTACTAAGTATCCAAGCTAGATAGATTATTCAGATTTAAATTTTTCAGGATAAAACTCTATACTCTGTCCTTCATACTCAATAATTAAGGTACTAGATTCAATCGTAGATCCTTTGGTGCAGTTATTTGCAGTGTTTCTTGAGATAAACTTGACACATTTAAAAATTTTAGTTTTCTTCGAATTAAATATCTTTCTCATCTTGCGAATACTCAAGCTCTTCTCTTTTTTACTCCTTGTTTGATTATCTTTTATTTTTATTATTCCATCCTTTATGTAAATTCTTTTATTGCCCGATTTCCACTGACCGTTAGTCATTTTCAACTCAGATTCAATGAGATACTTGCTACCACGTTTTATATTTAACAGAAAAATTAATATAAAATAAATTATAAGATAAATTAACGACGGTACAATAGTGCTGAAGTTGAAAATACCTCTCCCAATATCTAAATCGTACATTCCAAGGGATTTAAATGGGTTAAAATCAAGTTTCAATTGAGATGCAATATTAATACTTACAAGTATTCCACCCAGAGAAAAGAGTGCATAGAAGAAAAAAGCTATCATAAAAAGTGAACTACGTATACTATCTTTTATATCCTGTTTTTTCTTTGAGTTCACCTTCGAGAAAAACAAATTATTTTGCGCAGTGAAATCTCTATATATAACCCTGCAGTATAATTCCCAAAAACCAGGAAGATCCTTAGGTGAAATTTTGTTCATTTTATAATAGTAAAGTTTAGCAATTTCTGGTACTATATTTATGTTTATGGTTGTAGCATATAAAAATATTACCCCCCAAATTACATAAACAAAAACAAACAACACCGACAATTCTTTATTACAACCCTCGCAAGATGTAAAAATATAAAAGACATGAAAAACTGTAAAAATAATTTGTAGTGAAATAAAAGAATATAAGAATATGCATAAAACAAACCAAAAACCTTTTATAACAAATGTTTCTGATGGTATTTCTTCTTCGTCTTTATCTAATATCGCCTGGATATCTAGTTTTAGAAGAAATTTTCTAGCTCTTCCTCTAGGAACGTTATTTATCACCATGCTCTCCCAAATAGCATTACCTTCATAAAGTTTAAGAGCTTCATCAAAATTATCGTCACGAGAACCTTCTCGAATTTGCGATAATAAATTTTCATTTTTTAAAGAATTGCGTTTTTCTACTACATCCAGCCATTTATCATACTTTAATATCTCTGGTGGATTTCCTACAAGTGAATTCTTATAGGTCCTCCAGGCGATGTAAGCAGATAACCCGGCAATTATTGTGGTTATAACTGCAGCAATAATTGGAGAAGGGTTCTCAATAATCTTGCTAATTATCAGGTTCCATGGATCCATATTATCTGGTTTTGTATTCTCCATTGTTTTTATCTCCCTATCCTTTAGTACTACTATATTTTTGTTTACAGGGGAGGGCTTTCAACCTCACTTTTCATAGCTGCAGATCTGATACAGCTTACTGTCTACTGTCTATCTTCTTCTTGAAACGTCGTTCAGGTATTAGGTTACCCTTAATGTTTCCTTAAACTTGGTATTTTCGAAGAGAAGCACCCAACGATTCTGTTTGTGACAAGCTATAGTACGAAACCCACAGCGACACGCCAGCACGCTGCTACTGTACTAACGCCTCACCTCCGCCACGCTGCGGGCTACCCGAAACATCGCGAGCAGATAGTATTTTGGCGAGAAGATAACAAGCTGCTATCTTCTCGCCAAAATACTATCTGCTCGCGCCCTAGGGTTGGGTTATGTATATGCTCGGGAAGCCTACCCGCGCTTCAGCAACGTCATAACCTCATAGTGGTTCGTGTGAGGGAACATATCGAGCACGCGCGCGGCGACCGGCTTGTAGGAGGGCATGCGCGCTAGGTCAGCGGCAAGGGTTTTCGCGTTGCAGCTTGAATAAATTACGTGCTCAATCCCCGATCCCTCAACCCAGGCGCACAGCCTCTCACCAATACCTCGCCTAGGCGGGTTTACCACCAGCATCTCGGGGGTTTCGCGGGCATTCACGGCGAACTCGGTCGCATCCCCCGCCGCAAATTTCACGCCTTCAAGCCCCTGCTCG
>ERZ773005.564-NODE-564-length-27164-cov-5.682836_pt1 | contig 27164 bp, 30 predicted proteins | sample MGYA00580666_ERZ773005 | MGnify/ENA primary metagenome ERZ773005 (study PRJEB29015, sample SAMEA2737999) | human oral metagenome | biome: human oral; feature: human-associated habitat; material: dental | place: China | collected 2061 ...
TCTTGCCCGTATTGTCCGTGATGCTCATCGTAAAGCCGGAGATCTGACCGTCCGTGCCGCTCGTCGTAGCCGTCATCGTGATCGCGGAGCCCATATCAGCCGTGTAGACCGTATTGCCCGAGCCGTCGATACCGATCTTCGCCGTAGAGTTCGCGATTTTCAGCGCTTCCTTCAGGGTGTTAACCCCGTTGTAGGCAACCTTCTTCAGAACCTCATCCAGCGAGTTGCTGCCGACCTGGAAGGTCGTGATGTAGGTCTGACCCTGACGAACATAGGAGACCGTCACCTGATCCGTGCTGTGGATGTAGAGAGACTCGCCGTTACGATTCTGCAGAGCCGTCAGAGCGGAAGATCCCGTCGTATCCTTGCTCATGCTCTCGTTGGTCAGCGACGTCGAAGTCGTCGACGTCTTGCTGTTGTGCGAGCCATCAACAAGATACTTGCCGTTGTAAGTGACGTTCGCATTGTCGTCGATCTGGTCGATGGACTGATCGAGTTCCTTCTGGATCGTCTGACGATCGCTGTCGGTGTTCGTATCGTTGGCTGCGTTGATGACCTTCTCTTTGAGGGTCTTCAGGATGTCAACCGTGCTGGAGACAGCGCCTTCAGCGACACGCATCATGCTGTTGCCGTTCTGCGTGTTGCGGTTGTCCTGATCCAACGACTTGATCTGAACGCGCATACGCTCGGAGATCGCATACCCGGAGGCATCGTCCGCCGCAGTGTTGATGCGCATGCCCGAAGAAACTTTCTGCAGGCTCTTGGCGAGCGCATTCGAGTTCCTGTTCAGGATGTTCAGAGTGTTGATCGCCGACATGTTGTTCTTTACTACCATTGCCATAATGTAAATTCCTCCCTGGTTTATATAGATTTTCTTTACGGGCATCCCTGCCCGCTTTTAACTTTATAATAGTGAGTTCCGCTGCCGATTTCCGTCCGGGTGCTAGCGGTCCGTTCCGTCCCCCAGCCTCGGATCTCACTGATTACCGTCTTATACTTTTATATCGGGTATTTTTTATCTTTCTTAAGTGTTTTTTAAAATCTTTTTTTCTAATCTTCCCGCAAAATCAGTAGGCTTTGTCAAAGCCCCGATTAATCGTCGGCGCGTCGTTAAAATCATAGGCGCGCGTATAGGCCTCGACCGATTCGCTGCGTTGCCGCGCCCGATTAAGCCAGCGCCGCGCCGTCTGCTGCATATCGAGATCCAGCGGCTTTAATTCTGCGAGGAGCGCCTCGCCTTCCGGCGTAGAGCGAAAATCGTCCTTCTCCAGCTCCTGGAGCCGGCCAAAAATGATTTCACGCTGCCGCGCCAGTTCGAGGAACATATCAACATCGTCTTTCGCGATGAATTTCCTCATCTCCTGGGTCAGCATCAAAAACTGCTGCCACTGGGAGCGCGCCGTGCGTTCCGCCATCTCACTGCCCCTTTTCCTTACGCGCCTTAACCATCGCTTTCGCCCAGGCGTCCCGCAATTCAGAGATGATATGCTTCGCCTCGTCGATCTTGTCGACGTCGCTCTTGAGGTTCGCCTCGACCAGCCGGTCGTATACGTAATTATACAACGGCATGAGCTGATGTGCAATATCATATTCCATATTGAGGGTAACGCGAAATTCGGTAATGATATTCTGCGCCTTTTGAAGCGCCGTATTCGCTTCTTCAAAATTCTTTTTTTCCAGCGCTTCCCGCCCTTCCGTCATAAAGCGAAGGGCGCCGTTATAAAGCATTAGGGTCAGCGCTTCCGGCGTCGCCGTCAGAATCTGCTGTCTTTTATACGCTTCCGCGGCATTTACCATATCGGATCCCCCTGCCTTGACCGGTCACTATTTCGTGCCGCCGCCAAAGATTGTGTTGTACATCGAGTTGAGCCGCGCAATCATAGTTTCCATGGCGTCGTATTTTTTGAAGAGCCGCGTTTTATAATCGTCCATCTTGCTCTTGAAGCTGTCCATGTTCGTCTTAAATCTCGTGATCTTCTTACCCAGCGTCGTCTCATCCTTACTGTCGGACGATACGCCGGCATAGTCCTTGACTTTCGCGACACCGTCGTTGACCGCGTTGTAGTAAAGGCGATTGATAATCCCGCGATTATTGTAGTCATCCGTGCGGATATAATCGCGCTTTTTATTGGCGTCCGTTGAGTAGTACTTATCCTGATCGTTGGCGAAAATTTTGTAAACGCAGTCCGGCTCCGCCGCCAATGCCTTTTTCAGCTTGTCCTCGTCAAGCGTCAGGTGCCCTTTGTTGTTCGACGACGTAATCCCGATCGAGGAAGCGGAATTATACTGTCCGTCAACGCTCTTCACCGGGGTCGAGATCGCTTCGCGCATCGCCGTGAGCAGGTTGCCGATGATCTTATTATGGTAGAGCAGGCCGGATTTGACCTTCTTGTTCCACTCTTCGATCTGGGTCTGGGTCATCCCGGACTTCTCCGATTCGGTAAGCGGCTCATAGTCTGAGCTGGTGTCATAGTTCCAGCTGCTGGTGTTGTACTTTTCGGAAAGATCGTCGATGAGTTTATTGTAGTCCTCGACGAATTTCTTGACGTTTTCTATAATCTTGTCCGTGTCCTGCGATACGGAAACCGTCGTCACGCCGGTGGTTTTGCCCAGGAAATTATAGGTCACGCCGCCGACCGTCAGGCTGTTATTCTTTACCCCCGTATACTCCTTACCGTCTACTTTCACTTTGCCGTCGGCGCCCATGCAGCCGTTTGTCTGCCCGGCGGCAAAAGGAACCGTATGGCCGCTGGGCGGCGTCAGCTGATGAAGCGCGCCGTCTTTCGACTGCTCCAGATGCAGGTTGTTAAAGAGCTGCGACGCATATTCGCCGCCGTCGGCGGCCGCCGCCATCGTCAGATTGATTCCCGCCTCGCTTCCCGACGTCTTATTATACAGCGAGAAAGAATCCGTCGTCGCGTCATAGCTGGCGGTGATCCCCGTCGATTTGGCGTTGATATCCGCCGCCAGATCGTTATACGTCTTGCCGTTATAGAGATCCGCGAAGGTGTAGGTAACGGTGTTTTTCTTCTGCTCCTCGGTTGTCAGAGCCTGATTCGTCCCGTTCAGCGTAAAGCTGATCGCCTTGGCGTCTGCCGCCGCCGTGTGCGTGTTGCCATCCTTATCCTTATAGGTAAAGGTTCCGTCCGCGTTGCGCTGCAAGTCCTGAAATACGTTGTCCTTCAGCTGGATACTGTTCGCCGCCGTCCCATCGCGGTGAATCTTGTCTTTCGTCAAAAGATGCGCGTTAGCGGACAGCTCCGTGACCTCTACCCGGTGCGCCATCGCGACCGCCGAACCATTGGCTCGGGCCGTAATAAAAGACTCATTGCTTGACGAAGCCTTCATGGCGCTCATGTTCGACTGCATTTTATAGTCGGAAAGCGTCTTATACTTGAAAGCGAAGAGATCTTTATAAATCCCGGCAAAAACTTCCTTTTCCATTTCCGCTTTCAATTCCCGCTTATACAGCTTGTCGTACTGTTTCTGCTTGCCGAGCATGCCTACCTTGACGAGCGATTCGATATCGAGCCCTGATCCGCTCAAGCCGTAAATTCCGTTTACTCCCATGATATTTTCCCCTCCACGCTCAGGCGTTTCTATCCAGGAAGGCGCCGATCCATTCCCGGGCCTTCGCGATATTCTTCATCATTTCTTCCGGCGGCACTTCCTTGATCAGCTCTCCGGTGCTCTTGTCGAGCATGCGGACGGACATCATGTCCACATCTTTATGATACCGGAACTGCAGGTTGCAATTGATCCGACTCATCAGCTCGTTAAGCTCTTTCGTCATCAGGCTGACGGAATTTTCGTCCATTTTCTTTTCGGACGCTTCCCTCACCCGCTGCGGATTGCTCTGCTCCGCCTGCTGCTGCTCTTTTATAACCTTCTTCGCGGCGGCTTGCTTCGTCGGTAGCGTCTGCGCCTGCGCCCCGCCATCCCCGGCCGAACCGGCAATATCTGCCTGGCTTACCGCGGGGTCAGCTGCAGCCGCTCCGGCGGATCCCGCCGTTTCTGTCGCTCCGACGACGATGGCCGCTGACATAACATCCTGTACTCTTCCAATCATTTTTTATCCCTCCATAGAATAATGCTTTATCTTTCCTTGAACCCGCGGCATGCCGCGGATAAATGGCCGTTATTTCTTCGGCAGCAAGCTGAGATCCACGTTCTCCAACGGAACAGCCGCTTTCTTGTTTTCCTCCTGGATCGCTCGGTATATCTCGCCGCGATATATTTTAACCTCCCGCGGCGCCTCGATAGCGATGCGGACATTGTCGCCCTGCACCTCCACCACGTTTACGACGATGTTGTCGCCGATCATGATCTGCTGCCGGGGCTTTCGTGTCAGTACCAGCATTACTTTTCCCCCTTCGGAGGAAACAGCCGATGCTTCGTCGTGTACTGGCTCTTATCGAGAACGACCTGTTTCGCTTCCCGCGTCTTTTTATTGATGACGACCGGCGCCATGAGGTTCGCCGTCATTTCCTTGATGTTGCCGCCGGGGATCGTAACCAGCGTATAAATCTGCATATCCTCCGATCCCTTGATCGCCAAGGCAGCCATAACGTCGTCTTCCAAAACGAATTCATAATCGGGGAAAAACACGAAAGGAACCGTCATGAGGAACGCCAGTTCCGGGGTCGCTACGGACTGCAGAAAAGAATACGGGCTGTCGTCGTCGAAAGGCAAAATGACGAACTCGCGCTCGTCCTCAAAAGCCGGCAGGCCGTCCGCGAAATGGAATATCCGATCTTCCTGTATCTCCAACTCGCCGAACCGCGCCGTTTTGATTTTTTTCATCTGGGTAATCTCCTCACTATGCGTAAATATCATAATGGCCTTCCGTGACCCATCGCCGGATCGATCCCTTTTGCCGCAGGTAAATTTCAAACTTGCCCGGGTTATAGGTGACGTCCGCCGTAGCGGACGCTTCCAGCGTAATCGCCTGATGCCCCAGATCCGCCTTGCCGTGCAGCTCGGAGGGATGCACGGTGACGATGGGATCGGGGATCGCCGCGGCTACGAGGTAGCGCTCTTTGGCAACTTCTGCCGCCAGCTTCTGGTGCGCCTGATCGGCGATCTCGTCGTGCCCTTTCTTCGCCCCATTCTCAATCATCGACCAGGCGGCCTGCGTATGCGCGGAGGTATTCTCCTTAATATCTTCCTTTCCCTGATCGCCGTACTGCTTTGTAAAGTCGTCCATCGTGGAAAAACCGTAAGAATGACGGCTGGGGTAGGTATCGACATCGATCCTGACCTGGCTGTAGCCCAGCCCGGAGCGAGCCGGGCGATAATCGCCGTGGGACGTCGGCTGCTTGATACGGCTCGACAGCGTAGCCAGCTCGGAATGGATCCCGATCTGCGGCAGCGTGTGGCGTATATTAAGGTACAGCATCCGTCGTCCCCCTTCCTTAGGGCAGGCAGTTCCCCGACTTTGCGCCGAAAGCGCTGCATATCAGCCGAAACGCCTGTTATTATCCTTGTTTATCATTATACATCAATTACAAGTAATCTGCCAGCGTCGGCGGCAAAATTCTCGAGCCGACCGAAAGCGACAGGTTGTAAACGGTCTGCGCCTGCATAAGCTCAACCGCCAGCTTGGCGACGTCCGCCGAATGAACGTCGGTGATATCCGAGGTGATCGACTGATTCATCGTCGTCAGCATATCCTGACAGGAAGTGTACACCTGCTGGCGGGCGGCCAACTTCGACTCAGCATTATTAACAATATTAAAGGAATTATTGGCCAACGTCTTACCATCCGAAGACTCCCACGCGGAGTCGCCTTGCTCCGTCTTGGCGACAACCGTCAATAGGTCGTTGAACGCCGCCGCGCCGGAAACCGGATTGCCGGAGCTGGCGTCGTCAAAAATGCTGGTGCCCATGATGTCCGTGCCGTTGGCATTGACCTCATCGGAAGCCGGTTGCTCTGCGCCGTTTTCCTTGACCATAGAGAAATGCTTCATGTCGCCGTGGTATTTGACGATCTCTTGGGAAACCGTCTCAAAGTTCAGGTTGACCGCATTCCCGTTCACCGTAACGGAGCCCGGAGAAGTGACCGGTGTTTTAATGATGCCGTTCTCATCAAAATATTTGGCGACGGTTTCCGTAGGCGTCGCGCCCGACCAGCCGGCCAGCGTGCCGACCTCGTCTCCGGCCTGCACCGCCGTCTGCCCCGCCGCGATTTTGTCCTTATAGCCTTGATCCATAAACTCTTTCGAGTAAACGGCGCCGGTTTTCGTATTGAGATAATACGTGTTGTTATCGCTGCCCTTCAGCGTCAGCATCTGCGAGATGCCGCCCGAGGAGCTCGTCACGGAAGGCGCCGTTCCGTTGTTAAAGAATGACGTCTGTTTATCGTCGAGGGTCTTGGAAAGACCGCGGTTATACTTCTGCGTGGACATCGTATAGGGCTGTTCCAGATCCTTCTGCCCCGAGAAAAGATACCGCCCGTCCACCTGTGTGTTCGCGTCTGCCACCGCCTGCTGCACCATCACCCGCATTTCACCGGCGATGGCCTTCATATCGGTATTCGTGTTCGTCCCCTGCGCGGCGTTCGATTTTTCAACGATAGTGGAGAAGCATTTCGCCATGTCGGAAAGCGCCGAGTCAGAGTTCTTCATCCACGAGATCCCCGTCTTAACGTTCGTCTGATATTGTGTATTCTCGCCCAAGGAACCGTTGTAGCGCAGGAATTTTGAGTACCCCACGGCGTCGTCGGAAGGGCGGTGCAGCCGGTCGCCGTCGCTTTGCTCGAGAAGCCGGGTCTGGTTCTCGTACGTCCGATTAAGCTGCTTTAGATAGCGGTTCGTCATATGCAAGCTGGCTATGCGCATTTCTTTTCACCTTACCTTCCCACCACGCCGGTGCTGTTAATGAGTTTATCGAGCATTTCGTCCATCGTCGTCAGGCAGCGCGAGCAGGCGCTGTATCCCTGCTGGAACATGATCATGTTCGTCAGTTCCTCGTCCCAGTTGACGCCGGCCGTTTCCGTACGCCACTGCGACACCTGCTCCAGGACGTCCTCCTGCTGTTTCTGCAATACCTGGCAGGAGGAAGCGTCAACGCCGAGTCTTGTCATGCCGTTGTTGTAATAATTGCGGAGCGACGACTCACCGATAGCGCAGTTTGCAACGGTGCGGCTGGAATCATTCTGATTGAGCAGCGTACTCAAAAGAACCGCCACTTCGCCGTCCGCCGTGCCATTTTTCACGGGGGTGCCGCCATTATCAAATTCCCATGCCGCCGACGCAATCAGTCGTTCGCCGTCGGGAGCCGTAAGTTTCTGGTTAATTTGCAGAGCGTCAATGAGGCGGTAAGCTTTCAGCGTATCGTTCGTTGCCGTGCCGCTACCCGTGACAGTAACCGTCGGCTTGCCCGGAGGAGCGCCGCCCACCGTACTCGTCAGACCGCCGGCGTAAGCGGTCGATGCCACAGAGTTCTCTCCCGTTATCGCGTTATGTTGGAACTGATACAGCGTATTCTGGTCGCCGAAGAAGTTCAGTCCATAGGTGCGGTTCTGGTCCATGCCAATGCCCTGCTGGTGCTGGGAATTGAAGTTTGTCATCAAAAACGCCACCATGTTCGCGACCTGATCAATATAGCCCTTATCCTCGACGATGGAATCCTGATTCGCTTTCAGCTTCCCGTTCAGCGGATCGAAGACGACGCCGGTGCCGTCAATCTCAAGGTTATAATCGGTCACGCCGTAATCCTTATTGGGAATGCCGGCGACTTTACCGTTCGCATCCTTCGGTCCCAACGTAAGGTTTAATTTCGTAATGCCGTTGACGAAGGTCACGCCGTTGCTGACGATCGTATACATACCGGTCGCCTTATCTTCCGTGACCGACACGCTCATATACTGAGAAAGCTCGTCCGCCAGATTATCGCGGGCGTCGCGCAGATCGTTGGCGCTGCCGCCTGCCGCCTCCCGGCTCATGATAGCGCGGTTTAACTCTACGATTTGGCTGGTCAGCTCGTTGACTTTCGTGACGTTAAGCCCCAGATCTGTATATTCCGCCTTAATCTGCTCCTGCAGTTGTTTACCCGCCGTCTTGATACGGTCGCACAGGACGCCCGCCTTCTCCAAGACTGCTACGCGCTGGCTGGTGGTGCTGGCTTCCTTCGACATATCGACCCACGATTTATAGAAATCGTTCATCGCTTCCTGAACACCGGTCTTATCCGCGTCCTTGAAGACGACCTCCAGCTTCTGATAGTTTTTCCGGCGCGACTCGTAGTAATTCAGGGTACTGTTCTCCCGCCAGTATTGCTTATCGGCATAAATATCGCGCGCCCGCTTAATCGAGAGCGCGTCGGTGCCGGAGCCGACATACTGCTGCCCGGCGTTAGTGTATACTTCGTCGGGCATCGTCGCCGCCTGATTCACGCGCTGGCGCGAATAGCCGGTAGCGCTGGCGTTGGTCATATTATGACCGACGGTCTCCAGCGATAAGCGATTCGTGCTGACGCCCCGATACATCGTATTGAGCCCGGCAAAAGTGGAACGCACTGCCATGGATTGTCACCCTTTCTCTATCCTGAAACCGCTGCTTTTCCTCCCTGAGGCAGTGTTTCTTTTATACCGACTGATCGAAAAGTTTACGCCCCTGAACCGCTCTATCGGGCTCCTCGGGCGTGTCGTAGCCCGGCCCCGCCTGCGCTTCGGTCATCACATTAAGACCGAAGTCCAGCCACGCCCGGTCTTTCTCCAAAAGCGTCCGGCTTATGCCGTTCGTTTCCCGGAGGTTGGCCGCCAACTCGTTAAGACGATCCAGATACTGCTTCGCCTGCATTTTTCGCGGCGAATAAGCCTCGCGATTGACCGCCTCGGCCAAGGTCGGCGCCTCGATTCGAGTGAGAAACGTCGCTGTATCCCGCTCGCAGGCGTCCAGCCGGGCTAAAAGCCCCTCCACCTCCCGGGTGGCGGCGGTCACGTCCCGACCGTTCAGGTTTTCCTTCAAAGCGCGGCGCTGTTTCTCCGCCGCTTCCGCCAGCTTAGCGGCGAGGACGAGTTTTTCTTTCAAAAGTTGGAGCAAATCCTCCATGAACATACCCCTTACGCCCGAAAGTCGAAATTCTTCTGCCGGGAAACGACTTCCTCTCCCTTGCCGCCGTAAGCCGGCTCCACGACAGAATTGCCCAGCCGGTTCAGGTGATATTTCACCGCCGACAGGGCGCTGTGGATCAAAAATTCATTCGCTTCCCCGGCTTCTTTCGTCCGCGATACCGCTTCATCCAGACGCTTGTGCAGCTGCCTGATCCACGGACGAATGTCATCCGGACTATGGCGGGCGACATCTTCCATCGTCGCCCCTTCGCTAAACTCTGGGAGTTCTCGTGAGAGCTGACCTAATATCTGCTGGCGGCCAAATTCCAAATGCTGTATCTCGTCAATGATTCCGTTCTCTTCCTCGATGAGCCGCTCCAGCGCTTCCATATCGATGGCAACCAGCGCCGCCCGCTTGCGCCGCGCCAGTTCCAGCAGGCGCTCGTAAGCGTCCGCCAGCTTCCCTAAGACCTTGACCAGTTCCTGCCACATGATACTTTATCCCGTTCAGTAACGCATCGCCATCAGGCTGGCCGCCACCGCGTCCTCGTCGACGCGGTACTCGCCGGACGCGATCTGTTTTTCCAGCGCCGCCACGCGATCCATGCGCACCTCATCCGAATGATTCTTGAGCTGGCGCAGGAGCGAGCTGAAATTCTGCCCCGTCTGTGAAAGAACGAATTCGCCGGCGTTCGCCGCCGTATCTTCCGTCTTCCGCGGCGCGTGCGCGCGGCTCTGCTGACTGGCGTAAGCGCCGGTCACGGCATGTACTTGATTGCTGATGATCATTTCTGTCACCGTCCTTCTCCTGTTACATAACCAGAGATTCTTCATCTCTTATGCTTATGAATCGACAAAAAACCGAAAAACCTTAACTTTTGATTTTCCGTCAATAATCTCATTTATAATTTGTATTCTTTTATTTTCTTTTATTTCCTTCGTTTTTTATCCGGCGAATAAAATTAGAAAATATATCCGCCTCTCTCCATGACGCAAACGAGGCGGAGCCGTTCCCGGCTCCGCCTCGTTTATTCTCTTACCGCATTCCCTTCATGCCCATATCCAGCGAACGTATCGCCTTAGGACCGGTTTTCGTCTGCGCCGCCTGCTCCGCCAGCTTCTGTTGCTGCTGATTGAGCTGCGACTGCAGATCCTTGCTGCACTTTTCGCAGAAACGGCCGACTGTAATCAACGTCCCGCAGCTCTCGCAGGGGTATTCGATGGCAACGCCGTCCATCACAAAACGCCCTTCGCGAATCATGCGCATAACAAGACGCTCTTTGACGCCCAACGCCTCGCAGATATCCCGGACCCGCGAATGAGGATTATCACGCACATAAGAAGAAACCTTCTGCATCTGTTCCTCTTCTTTTTCGTGACAATCGCGACAGATGCCAAGGCCGGTATCGACAAAAATCCGCCCGCAGTTCGAGCAGTTTTTCAGCTTAGGTGCCATTTCTACCACTCCCGATTCATTTTATTGCCCCTATTATAATGGATTTTTCCCCGCACGGCAAGAGCGCGCGGACGGCGGGCCGGTCGCCGCGCTTTTATTCATTCCGCGGACAAAATTATATACGCGCCCCGAAATCTATGCCCGGCTCCCGCCTCATGCCCCGGAGATTTATCCCGCTGTCTTTCGCAAGGAAGAAAACCGCGCCTTAGTCCGCTTCGTAGAATAAATTTCCCTTATTCGTCAATACGCCGTCTGATTTTTATAAATTTCCACTACATATACTTCGCGTCGTTATTTTTCGACCGGTCAAGATTCATAGATAATGTACTGGCTTCATTGACAAGCGAGGTCGTAAAATTATATTTCCCGCTTTCGTAAAAAACCGTTTTGTCATCTGCGGGAACCGTAAACTTGAAAAGATTGTATACCGGCGTATCCCCATCGTTGACGGCAGTTTTATCCGCCGCTTCCGCCATGCCCCCGGTAGAAAGCACCAGCAGCAGCGACGCGCCCAGCCATGTAACAATGCGTTTTTCATGTTTTCCTTCCTCTTTTTTACGCCTTTCTTCAATTATTTAACCAGCCGTTTTCAAATACTGTCGCTGGCAACCACCAGGACGTCCACGCGCGCCGCGCCGCCTTGACGCAAGGCTTTAGCGCAGGCGATCGCGGTCGCCCCGGTGGTGAAAATATCGTCGACGAGGAGCACGCGCTCGCCCGCCACGGACGCGCCGGGCGAACAGGTGAAAGCTCCGGCGAGATTGGCGGCGCGCTCAGCTGCGGACAGCCCGTGCTGCGGAACGGTCGCCCGCGTCCGGATAAGAGCGCTCCGCCACGTCCAGCCCGCCGCCGTCAGCCAGTCGCGGAAGATAAGCTCCGTCTGATTAAACCCGCGCTCTTTTTCCCGCGCCGGAAAAAGCGGTACCGGCACGGCCAGCGCCGCGGGGGAAAGCACCGGGCAACGCCCGACGGCCGCCGCCAGAAACGTCGCCAGGTACGGCAGACGATCGCGCCGTTCTCGATATTTGAGCGGCAGGAGCAACTCACGCAGCGCCGTGTGGTAGCGCCCCAGCGCCCAGCCCTGCGCGATAAATTTTCGCGCCTCAAAAGAAAGCGGGATACGCCGCACGGCGATCGTCCGTAGCAGGCAGTCCGAGCACCAGCCGCCGCGCCGTCGGACATAGCCGCCGCAGGCCGGACAATGCGGGGGAAAGAGAAAATTGAGAACCGCCTCCACTACCGCGTTCATTCGTCCAGCGCCTCCGCCAACCGCTCCGCTAAGAGCGTGTACCGGCGACGGGTGCGGTCGTTTTCCACCGCCGTTCGAAGCGCCGCCCGGCTGCCGAGGAGAATGACCCTCTCCTTCGCCCGGGTCACCGCGGTGTAAAGGAGATTACGCTGAAGCATGATCCGGTGGCCCGGCAAAAGCGGGAGAATAATGACCGGATATTCGCTTCCCTGGCTCTTGTGAACGCTCATCGCATAGGCCGGCGCCAGCTCGCTCAGCTCGCTTGCTTCGTAGTCGGCGGTCAGGGATCCCTCGAAACGCACCGTCAGGCGATCCGCGTCGATGTCGATAATGCGCCCCGTATCGCCGTTAAAAACTTTTTTCTGGTAGTTATTTTTTATCTGCATGACCTTGTCGCCGAGGCGATATGTGAACCACCCTCCCGCGCGCTCCGGGCGGTGCAAAAGCGGCGGATTGAGCGCCGCCTGCAGCAGCCGGTTCAAATTATCGACGCCGCAGGCCTGCCGGTGGATAGGGGAGAGGACCTGTACCTCGCGCCAGACGTCGCGCCCAGAAAGCGGCAGTTCCTCCGTGCAAAGGCGAAGAATTTCCTCCGCCGCGTCCTCTTCCGTCTCCATTGCGCGAAACTCGAAGGCGCTCGCCGGCGCGCAGTCCGGCATCCGTCCGGCGTTGATGGCGTGCGCGTTGCGAACGATGACGCTTTCCTGCGCCTGACGAAAGATTTCGGTCAGGCGCAGGCTGGGAACGACGCCCGAGCGCAGGATTTCCTTGAGTACCGAGCCCGGGCCGACGGAGGGAAGCTGATCGGCGTCGCCGACGAGAATAACATGCGCGCCGGGCGGCACCGCCGCTAAAAAATGTTCCATTAATACGATGTCCATCATCGACACTTCGTCGAGGATGATGGCGTCCGCTTCCAACGGAGAATCGACGTCGCGCGCAAACGCCGCGCCCGTTTCATCGGCGGCGCCCTGCGCTTCAAGAAGGCGATGAACCGTCATCGCCGCTCGGCCCGTCGCCTGCGCCAGCCGCTTCGCCGCCCGGCCCGTCGGCGCGCCTAATAAAATCGATAGTCCCAGCTTTTCGAGGACGGCGATCATGCCGCGCACGACTGTCGTTTTACCGGTGCCGGGGCCGCCGGTAAGGACAAAGATCCCGTGGCGAAGCGCCGCCGCCACCGCCGCCCGCTGCCCCGCGGCCAGCGTTATCCCATCCGCTCTTTCCCAGTCGGCGGCGAGAGCTTCCGGCTCGTCAACGGAGAATGTCTCGGCACGCTTTTGCAGATAACGCAGGCTTTCCGCCACCTCGCACTCCGCCCGGTAAAGGTACGGGGGATAGAGAAAGGTTTCTCCGCCCAGGGACGCCGCATAGAGCCGCTCCTGCGCCAGCGCGTCCCGAATCGCATCCCCGACAATCGCCAGCGCAATGCCAAGGAGCTTCGCCGCTCGCTCGGCAAGTAAGGGCGCGGGAATGCAAGTATGTCCGTCGGCGGCAATCGCCGCCAAGGCGAAATCAATCCCCGCCGCCACCCGAGCCGGATCGTCCGGCGAAATACCGGCCGCCTGCGCGATACGATCCGCCGTCAAAAAGCCCAGTCCCGTCACTTCCCGCGCCAACCGGTAAGGATCGCGCGCTAAAACCTCAAGCGAAAAAGAACCGTACTGTTTATAGATACGCGCCGCCAGCGTCCCCGAAACGCCGCGCGTTTCCAGCCAGAGCATGATGTCCCTGAGCTCTGACTGCGCCCGGTACGACGCGGCGATTTTCGCCGCCGTTTTCGCCCCGATCCCGGCAATCTCTTTCAACCGGTGCGGCGTACGCTCGATGACGTCGAGCGCCTTATCGCCAAAAAAGGCGACAATGCGCCGCGCCGTCGCCGCGCCGATACCGTCGATGATCCCCGACGCGAGAAAACGCTCGATCCCGGCGACTGTCGCCGGAGCCGCAAGCTGAATATGCGCCGCCTTAAATTGCTCCCCGAAACGCGGGTGCTGAACCCACTCGCCCCCCAGCAAAACCTGCTGACCAATGCCCGGCGCGGCGGCGGGGATGGTCGCCGTTACCAGCGCGCGTTTTCCTTCGGGGCGCACGCGGAACACGGCGAAGCGCCCGTCGCCGCTTTCAAAAATCACGCTTTCTACCGCCCCCGCCAGATTTTCCACGCGCGTTCCCCCTTTCTCTCTTTCTGCCGCTTACATATCGCCCGTCAGCGCGCCCCACTTCTCGTAGCGTCGCTCGATTTCCGCTTCCTTTTCCGCGTAGGCGGCGGCGATAGCGGCGCTCTTCGCCGGATCGCTCTGCAGAGCCGGATCGTTCATCTCTCGCTCCAAAAGCCGCAGTTCCGCTTCCGCCATGGCAATCTCCGCTTCCGCCCGCCGCACAAGCTCATCGCGCTTATCGACGCTCACCGCCGTAAAACGCCGTTCCTCGCGGCGCCGCGTTTCCGCGGGCGCCCCCTCTCCGACAGCCGCCGCTTTCTTGGCGGCAGGCGCGCGCTTTTCGGCTCGGGATTCGACTTTTGCGTTTTCCCGCGGCCTGGGCAACGTCGCCTCTTTTTCCCGCTCCGCTTTTTTTGCGGCGTAGTAGCTGTAATTTCCGGCATACTCGGTCAATACGCCGTTTTCCAGCACCAGCGTGCGATTCGCAACCTTATCGAGAAAATAGCGATCATGCGAAACGACGAGGAACGTCCCGGGAAACGCCATCAACGCCTCCTCGACCGCTTCTTTGGCGGGAATATCGAGATGATTCGTCGGCTCGTCAAGGACGAGAAAATTCGCCCCCGTCATCATCAGCTTCAAAAACGCCAGCCGTGCCTGCTCGCCGCCGGAAAGATCGCCGATGATCCGCCGCACCTCGTCGCCGCGAAAGAGGAACGCCCCCAGGAAACGCCGCGCCTGTTCTTCGTCCACGCCGTATTCATAGAGAATCTCGTCGAGTACCGTACGCTCCCGGTGCAATCCTTCGTGCTGCTGCGCGAAGTAGCCGATTTTCACCCGGCTTCCGATCTTCACTCGCCCCGTCGGCGATTCCAACTCGCCCGCCAAGATGCGCAGCAGCGTCGTTTTTCCCGCTCCGTTCGGCCCCACCAGCGCCACGCCGTCGCCGCGACGCACCAGCAGCGAGATATTTCGCAAAACGGTATGCTCGCCGAACGCAGCGGAGACGTTCTCCATCTCCACCACCCGTTCGGCGCATTCGGCGGGAGGATGAAAGGCAAAATAATTGAATCGCGCCGTTTCCGGCGGCAGTACGATACGCTCCAGCCGATCGAGCTGGCTCTGACGCCCCCGCGCCTGCTTCGCCTTAATCCCCGCCTTGTAGCGCCGGATGTACTCCTCGGTCGCTCGGATATGTTCCTGCTGTTTCAGGAACGCCGCTTCCAGCGCCGCGCGCCGCGCCGCCCTCACCTTGAGGAAATAACTGTAATTCCCCTCATAAACAGTTACCGTCTGCTGATCGAGCTCAAAAATTTTCGTCGCTACCCGGTCAAGGAAAAAACGATCGTGCGAGATGAGGAGAACTCCGCCCGCATAGCCGGTCAGGAAGCTCTCCAGCCACTCGATCATGGCAATATCGAGATGGTTTGTCGGCTCGTCGAGGAACAAAAAATCCGGCTCGCGAAGCAGCGCTTTCGCCAACGCGACCCGCGTCTTTTGCCCGCCGGAAAGGTGAGCGACTCCTCGTGCCAGATCGTCGTCGGTGAAGCCCAGCCCAAAGGCCACCCGGCGGATACGGCTTTCGTAATCGTAGCCCTCTAGCTGCTCGAAGCGCTCGACGACCCGGCCGTACTCCGCCATCGCCGCTTCATCCGCCCCGTCCGCGATTGTTTTTTCCAACGCCCGCTTTCTTTTCTCCAGCCCCTCGATGTCGGCGAAAGCCCCGCGAAACTCCTCGTACAGCGTCCCCGTCCCCAGCGTCGCCTGCTGCTTTGCGTAGCCGACCGTCGCCAAAATGTCGAAGCGAATCCGTCCCGCGTCGTACTCTTCCTCGCCCAAAAGGCAGCGCAGAAGCGTCGTCTTGCCCGCGCCGTTCGCTCCGACCAGCCCGGCGCGCTCGCCTTTCGCGATCCGGAAATTCACATCATGAAAAAGCTCCGCCGCGCCAAAGGATTTTTTAAGCCCCTCCGCCTCTAACCGGCTCATGGCGCAAAATCCCTTCCGATATGCACCGTCGCTTGCTCCTTATCTTCAGAAACCATAATTATACAGGGAAAAGGCATTCCATAAAAGAGATCGACGCTTCGAAGCGGCGCCATAATAATCGTCTGCTCGCGATCCGAGATCTCGCCGTTTCCTATCGACACCACGGTAAAGCCTTTCTCCTTCAGCACCTCGCCCACCTCAGCGCCCGCGCCGTTTATCCCGCTGGAATTTAACACCCGCACGCGGACGTCCGCGGGGCGAAGCGGCCGCTCCGGCGCGGGATCCGCCTTTTGCTCCGCTCCTGCCGTTATTTGCGGCATATCCTCGGCCTTTCTCTGCGCCGTCGGGCTCTCCTCCCCAACGGGATCCGGCTCCGTCCAACGAGCGGTTGCCCACAGCCCCAGCCCGACAACCGCCAGCAAAAGCAACGCCCCGTATGCCAACCGCAGGATCCCGCTTCGCCTTCGCAGCCGCTTTCTTCTCATCCTTCCGTTCCTTTCTTTCCGTTCGGTAAATTTCCTCAAGTATAGCAAAAAAACACACCGTCAGCAACGCGCTTCGCCGCATACCCCAGAGCAACCGCATTAAATCCATTCTTCGAAAAAAGTCCGGGAACCTGCCGAAAAACGAAGCGCCGGCAAGATATTTCCCTATCGTTCATTCTCCTTTTCCGCCCATTTACAAACATGATTTTCCGTATTATACTCGATCAGGAGGATATTATCTGTCCAAGCAAGGAGTTTATCATGGGAAGCCACGAGTACGAAATTTTATCCGAATCTTTTATGCACATCATCGTCGCCATTCATCGGAATTTTTTTCGGCAGATGAAGCTGCCGCTGCCGATCAACCAATTTTCTGTGCTGAAGGTGCTGGAAAATGAAGGGCCCCTGACAAGCCGGGATTTAGGAGAGGTTCTCTCCATCTCCAAGCAACAGCTTACGCCTATTCTTGAAAAGCTGGAACAGCGCGCTTGTATTATCCGCCGCGCGATGGTCTCCGACCGCCGCTTTATTGAGATTTCCCTGACGGATGAAGGGCGTCAGATCATCTCCTCTTTCGACGAGCTGCTGCGGCAACGCATTGAAACCGATCTGCGTACCCTATCTGAAAAAGAGCTGGCCGCCGTCACCGGGTCGACCACGACGATTTTGAAATTTCTCAACCACTTAGCGAGCGCTCCGCTGCCGCCGCGCTGACCGCCATAAACCAGAAGAGCGGCTTTCCCCGCGCCTATTCGCACCGGGAAAGCCGCTCTTTATTTTTTATCCCGCTGTGCCGGCCGCGCAAAACGCTTGCTTTTGCAGCAGTCGCCAAGGCTCAGTCAATACCGATGACGTCAAGATCATCCGGCACATAGACCGCGCCATGATAATACCGCGTCGCTTCCGCTGTATAGAGCGCCTTGCGCTCCGCTAAATTCTGATCTTCCGTATGGTAGAGGATCAGATGCTTTACCCGCAGGCTCTCTGCTGCTTCCGCCGCTTCCTTCACCGTACTGTGCTTCTTTTCGTAAGGCCGGAATTTTTCCCGATCTTCGTATCGGCAAAAAGCCTCGGAAAGGAGCCAGTCCGCCTTTTCCACATAGGAGCGGTTGCGCTCGCTATACGGCTCGTCGCCTAAGCACACCAGCGTTCGACGGTTGGCAAAGCGCAGCCGGTAGCCAAACTGCTTCGCTTTCGTTGACAAAACGTCAAACGCCGTCAGCTTCATACTGAGGAACTGCACTTCCTCCCCGCTGCGAACCTCGTGGAGCAAAATACGCTTCCCAAAATGCTCCAGGTCCTGTTTACGCAAAAGAAGCTCCGCCATCATCTCGATGATCTGAAGCGCCACATTATGACCGTATATATGAAATTCACCTGCGTAAATATCGTCATTCATCAGCGCGGCGATACGACGCAGCACCCAGATGACGCCCAGGATGTGATCCGTATGGCCATGCGTTACGAACAGGTAATGTAGATGCTCAAAGCTCGCTCCCGCGCGCTTCATCTGCCGCAGAATCCCGTTGCCCCCGCCCGCGTCGGTGAGGAAATACTCGCCGTCGATCGTCCGCACGAGGAAACAGGTATTATAGCATTCCGTAGCCATCGCCGCGCCGGTCCCCAGCAAAATTAACTGTCGTCCTTCCATGCCGTCCTTCCCTTTCCCAAAATAAAACCCGCCGGGAACGCGCCTGACGTTCGCTTTCCGGCAAAGCCACGCCGGAAAAATCAGCCGCGCCCCCGCGGGGACGTGTCGTTTTTCATCGGATCAGCTTCGCCAGCGCCTGCTGCGCCGCGTGCTGTTCCGCCGCTTTTTTACTATGCCCGATCCCCACGCCGTAAGCGAGGCCGTTAATACGAACGGCCACCTTAAACTCTTTAGCGTGATCCGGCCCCGTCGCCGCCAAAAGCTCGTATACGATGTGCTGGCCGGGGTGACGCTGGATTTTTTCCTGCAAAGCGGTCTTATAATCTTTAATATTCTGACCGCGTTCGACCTCCAGAAGCTCCTCCTGCAGCTGAGAGACGACATAGCCGGAAGCCGCCTCCCAGCCCTGATCAAGGTACAGCGCGCCGATGACCGCCTCGAAAGCATCGGCTAATATCGAGGGACGATGACTGCCGCCGGTCACCAGCTCGCCGCGCCCCAAAAGGAGATATTCGCCTAAGCTGACCTCCGCCGCCCGCCGATGAAGCGCCGCCTCACAGACAACGGAAGCGCGGGCCTTGGTAAGATCTCCCTCGGGAAGATCGGGGAACCGTTGGAACAAATAGGTGCTTGTAGCCAATTCCAGTACCGCGTCGCCTAAAAATTCCAGCCTTTCGTTATGGATCACTTTCTGCCGCACGGCCTCGTTGGCGTAAGACGTATGCGTGAGCGCCTGATCGAGAAGCGCCGGATCCTTAAACGTAATACCCAGCCGCCGCGCCAGTTCCTCCAGCGCTTTTTGACGCTTGGCGGTCAGGCTGTGCGTCGCTTTCACGGCGCGAATTTTTTCAGAACAAGGCAGGCGTTATGCCCGCCAAAACCGAAATTATTGGAAATAGCCGCCCGCACCGTATGAGCGCGCGCCTGATTCGGCACATAGTCGAGATCTAAGCCTTCTTCAAGATCCGGCTCGCTGAAATTAATCGTCGGCGGCAGCATATCGTTTTCTACCGCAAGCGCCGTGGCGATACACTCCACGCCGCCCGCCGCGCCGAGCAGATGACCGGTCATGGATTTAATCGAGCTGATCGGCACGTCTTTCGCCCGCGCCCCGAATACCGTCTTGCAGGCTTCCGTCTCGCCGAGATCGTTCATGTGCGTCGAGGTTCCGTGGGCGTTTACATAATCGATATCATCCGGCGTCATGCCGGCGTCGGCAATCGCCAGCTGCATACATTTCGCCTGATATTCGCCGTGCGGCGCGGGGCTGGTAATATGATAGGCGTCGGAATTAATGCCGTAGCCGACAATCTCGGCGCATATCTTCGCGCCGCGCTTCTGCGCGTGTTCCAGCGTTTCAAGAACCACGACGCCCGCGCCCTCGCCCATAACAAAACCGCTCCGCCCTTTACAGAAGGGGCGCGAAGCGTGCGCCGGATCGTCGTTATGATCGGTGCAGAGCGCCTTCATGGACACAAATCCCGCCACCGCCGCCTGCGAAATACTGGCCTCCGTTCCCCCCGCCAGCATGACGTCCGCCGCGCCCATCTGAAGGACGCGGTAAGCGTCGCCGATACAGTTCGTCCCCGTCGCGCAGGCGGTGACATTGCAGCTCGACGGACCGTGCAGGGAGAACGCGATCGCCGTATGCGCCGCCGCCATGTTGGCGATCATCATCGGGATAAAAAACGGGCTGATAAAACGCGGCCCCTTCGCAAAGAGCTTTTCATACTGCGCGTGCATTGTTTCAATGCCGCCAATTCCCGAGCCGATGTAAGTCCCGATCCGCTCGCGGTTCTCCTTATCCAGATCAAGCGCCGCGTCCTCGATCGCCATCTTCGACGCCGCCAGCGCGAACTGCGCGTAACGGTCCATGCGTTTCGCTTCTTTTTTGTCGATGTACGCGTCCGGATCGAAATCACGCACTTCCCCGGCAATCTGGGATCCATAATCGGCGGCGTCAAAACGGCTAATCCGCTCGATTCCGTTCTTGCCCGCCAAAAGCGCCTGCCAGAACGTCTCCCGCCCGGTGCCGATCGGCGTGATCACGCCGACGCCGGTCATAACTACCCGATTCGCCAACCAAAACACCTCACAAATTTATTTCGCCGCTTCAATTTCTGCCCGCAGCTGATCAAAAATTTCTTTTACCGAAAGGATTTTCCGGATTTTCGAAATATATTCCCCGGTAAAGACCAGCCCCGTATCCACATCGCCCTGCTGCGCCCGGATGAGCGAGCGGATAATGCAGAAATTGTGCTTACATGCCTTCAGACAGTTGTCGCATTGAATCGGCGGCACATTGCCCACCATGATGCGTTCCGCGAAGGGATTGCGCACCGCCCGTCCCGGAAGCCCGACCGGGCTGTGAATGACGACGACGTCCTCCGGCTTCGATTTCAAATAGAACTCTTTGAGCATCGGGGCGGAATTCGCCTCGGCGCTGGTCGCGAATCGCGACCCCATCTGGACGCCGCTCGCTCCCATTTTTATCAAATCAACAACGTCTTGGCCATGAAGCACGCCGCCCGCGCCAATCACGGGAATATCGACCGCCGCGCATATATCGGGAATAAGCTCCCGCACCGAGGACGAAGTCCCCAGGTGGCCGCCGGCCTCCTTGCCTTCGACGACAATCGCCGTCGCGCCGAGCCGCTGTGATATTTTCGCTAATTTAACGGAAGACACGATCGGCACGATCGGCGTCCCCGATTCCTTACCCAGACCAAACATGTCCCGGGAAAATCCCGCCCCCGCGACCACGAGGTCAATACCCTCGTCGATGGCCGTCGTGACGACTTCGGTAAACTTACTCGCCGCCACCATGATATTGATACCGACGATCCCTTTTGTCAGGGACTTCGCCAGCCGTATTTCATAACGGAGTTCATCATTAGACATGCCGGAAGCCGCAATGAGACCGATCCCGCCCTCATTCGCTACCGCCGCGGCCAGCCGCGCCGTAGAGAGGCGAATCGCCATGCCGCCTTGTACAATCGGCATCGTAGCAACCTTGCCGCCGATCCTGAGCTCTGGAAGTTTCAAACGCAACTCCTCCCATCTGTCCGCCCTACCTTAGAAAGTCCCGTGAACGATTATCCACGGGACTTTTCGCAAGGAAGGCACGGGAACCAGGATCATTTCTCCTTATTCTGGTCAATATAGGTTACCACGTCCTGCACCGTCTTGATCTTTTCCGCAGCCTCATCTGGGATCTCGATACCGAACTCTTCCTCGAAAGCCATAATCAGCTCAACAATATCCAAAGAATCTGCGCCCAGGTCGTCAATGAAGGTGGACTCCAGCGTAACCTCGTCCGCCTCGACCCCCAGCTGCTCAACCACGATATCTCTGACTTTTTCAAAAGTCGACATGTCGTTCACCTCCCTCCGAAAAATCCGTCACTCTTGTTATATCACATAACCATGCCGCCGTCTACCGTGAGCACCTGCCCCGTAATGTAGGCAGCCTGGTCGGAAGCTAAAAACAGCGCCGCTTTCGCAACATCCTCCGGCTCTCCGGCGCGTCCCAGCGGAATCCCCGCCAGCATCGTCTCTTTCACCGTATCCGGCAGAACATCCGTCATATCCGAGCGAATGAAGCCCGGCGCGATCGCGTTGACCGTGATCCCCCGGCCAGCCAGTTCCTTGGCCAGCGCCTTCGTAAAGCCAATGACGCCCGCTTTCGCCGCCGCGTAATTCGCCTGGCAGGAGTTGCCGACGAGTCCGACGACAGACGCCATGTTTACTATACGCCCATAGCGCTTTTTCATCATAAACTTCGCTGCGGCCTTGGAGCAATGGAATACGCCTTTCAGATTCGTATTGAGAACCGCATCCCAATCCTCTTCCTTCATGCGCAGCAAAAGACCGTCGCGGGTAATGCCGGCGTTGTTGACGAGGATATCGATCGCGCCGAAAGCTTCTATCGTCTTTTCAACCATTTCCGTGGCTGCTGTTTCGTCCGCCACGTCCGCCGGCACAAGGATCGCCTTGCCGCCCGCGCCCTCGATCTCCTTACGTACGGCCTCCGCGGCGGCAACATTCCCGGCAAAGTTCAGCGCGACGCCCGCGCCTTCCGCCGCCAAATGCAGCGCGATTGCCCGACCGATGCCTCGGGAGGCCCCGGTCACGAGGGCATGTCTGCCGTCTAAAAGCATATTATCGGACCTCCTTCAATGTGTCAAGCGTTTTTTCCAACGAGGCCGTGTTTTCCACGTTCATATTCTTGAGCGTCCGGTCAATTCTCTTATTAAAGCCGCACAACGTCTTCCCCGGCCCCGCCTCGACGAAATGCGTCGCTCCGAAAGCCGTCATGGCCGCCACGCAGTCCTCCCACTTGACGGGATGATCTGCCTGCTTTACGAGATTTTCTTTGATTTCCGCCGCTTTTTCTTCCAGCTCGCCGGTATAGTTAGAAACAACTGGGAACTGCGCGTCGTGAATCTCCACCTTATCCAGCTCCGCCGCCAGCTTCTTCGCCGCTGGCGCCATCAAAGTGCTGTGGAAGGGCGCGCTGACCGGCAGGATGACGCACTTCGCGGCGCCTGCTGCCGTGAGGGCTTCGGTGGCTTTCTTCACGCCAGCCGTCGCCCCGGCAATGACCGTCTGTCCCGGGCAGTTGAAATTGACCGCCTGGACCGGCGACTCTTCGGAAACCTTTTCGCAGATCGCTACGATTTTATCGCGCTCTAAGCCAAGCACCGCCGCCATTGCACCCTCGCCGACGGGAACCGCTTCCTGCATAAACGAGCCGCGCTTATGTACCAATCGCACAGCATCCGCAAAGGCCAGCACCCCCGCCATAACGAGCGCCGAATATTCGCCCAGGCTATGGCCCGCCGCCACATCTGCCGTAACGCCCTTCTCTTTCAGAAGCGTCGCCGCGATGACGCTGACCGTCAAAATCGCCGGCTGCGTATTCGCAGTGAGGGTAAGCTCCTCTGCCGGACCTTCAAAGCATAGCTTACGAATGGAATATCCCAGCGCTTCGTCCGCTTCGTCAAAGAGCTTTCGGGCGCTCTCATACTGCTCGTAAAACTCCCGCCCCATGCCGACGGTCTGAGCGCCCTGCCCCGGAAAAATAAACGCTAATTTACCCATTGCCATTCCTCCCCGGCGATTACCGCAGATTTTCCTGCACCATATCCAGCGCGTTGGGTATTCCCTTCACGAGCTTCTGGATAATATCCTCTACTGATTCAATGCTGGAAAGCATCCCGGAGATCTGCCCGATCATTACCGAGCCCATCTCGACGTCGCCCTCCCGGGCCGCCAGACGAAGCGTGCCCAGTCCCAGCTTTTCCAACTCCTCTAAAGGTGCGCCGTGGCTCTCCCGATCGAGATAAATGCGGGAAAGCTTGTTCTGGAGGACCCGCGCCGGATGCCCCGTCGCCCGTCCCGTAACTACCGTTGAGCGATCGCGCGCCTTGAGTACCATGTTTTTATAATTTTCGTGCGCAATACATTCCTTCGACAGGACGAAGCGCGATCCCATCTGCACCGCCTTCGCCCCCAAGGCGAACGCCGCGCAGATACCGCGCGAGTCGCCGATTCCGCCCGCGGCGATGACCGGTATCTCAACCGCATCGACCACCTGCGGCACCAAGGGAAGCGTCGCGATCTCACCGATATGACCGCCGCTCTCCATGCCCTCGGCGATCAACGCGTCCACACCAGTGCGCGCCAGCCGCTTGGCCAGTGCCACAGACGCCACTACGGGGATGACCTTCGTACCAATCTCCTTGAGCGCCGGAATGTACTCGCTCGGATTCCCCGCGCCCGTCGTCACGACCGGCACCCGCTCGTCGACGACGACCTGCATGACTTCCTTGACAAAAGGGGACATCAGCATGATATTGACGCCAAAAGGTTTGTTCGTTGCCGCTTTCGTCTTTTGAATCTCCGCCCGCAGGACATCCGGCGGCATGTGCCCCGCTCCGATAATCCCCAGCCCGCCCGCGTTCGATACCGCGGAGGCCAGCTCAGCCGTTCCCAGCCACGCCATGCCGCCTTGGAATATAGGATATTTGATTTGCAGCATTTTACAAACCACGTTTTTTTCAAACATTAGTAATCCTCCTTAGCCCACTTCATAATGCAGGACGCCCAAGTCAGTCCGGCGCCAAAGCCAGCCAGCGCCACAATATCGCCTTTTTGGAAGCGGCCCTCGCCCGCGGCCTCGGCTAACGCCATGGGAATTGAAGCCGCCGATACGTTGCCATATTTTTCAATATTTATTATAACTTTTTCCAGCGGCATGGCAAGCCGTTTTGCCGCCGAATGAATAATCCGCGTATTGGCCTGGTGCGGAACCAGCCAGTCGAGATCAGCGGAGGTCATTCCCGCCCGCGAGAGAGAGCGCTGAAGGGTCGCCGGCATAGCGCGGACAGCGAACTTAAAGACCTCCGGTCCATCCATGTGAATGCGGTTCAATCGCTTCGCAATCGTTTCTTCCGTAATCATGTGGCGGCTGCCACTGGCCGGAATCCCCAGACAATCCGCCCGCGAGCCATCGCTTCCCAAATCAAAAGAAATAAGTCCATACCCCGGCTCCACCGGTCCGTACACCGCAGCTCCGGCGCCGTCGCCGAAAAGCACGCAGGTATTACGATCCTGCCAGTCCACATATTTCGACAGCGTCTCCGCCCCGATGACCAGCACCCGGCGATACGCCCCGGTCGCGATGAACTGCGCCGCCACCGAAGAAGCGTAAACGAAGCCCGAGCAAGCCGCTGAGAGATCAAACGCCGCCGCATGCGTCGCGCCCAAACGGTCCTGCACCACAGACGCCGCCGACGGACACACACAGTCCGCGGTAAGCGTAGCCAAAATGACAAGATCGAGCTCCTCCGCCCGCACATTGGCATCGCGGAGAGCGCGCTCTGCGGCCTGAAAAGCCAGCTCCGAAACCGGCGTCTCATCCGGCGCGATACGCCGCTCGCGGATACCGGTGCGTTCGACAATCCACTCGTCGCTGGTATCTACCATTTTTTCCAGATCAAAATTTGTTAAGATGCGCTCCGGTACATAGAATCCTGTTCCCAGGATCCCAGCGTCAATTTTCTTCGGCGTCATTCCGCAGCATCTCCTCCTTCACGATTGCGTCGCTGATCCGTTCCAGCACCTTGCTCCTGGCGAAATCATTCGCCACCCGGATCGCGCTGCATATAGCCTTGGCGTTCGATGATCCATGGCTGATGATGCAGCAGCCGTCAACGCCAAGAAGCGGCGCGCCTCCATACTCAGTGACGTCGAGCCGCTTCGCCAGCCGCAAAAGAGCCGGCTTTATCAAAAGAGCGCCCAACTTCGTCAGAAAGCCGCTGCCCTTCACTTCGTCCTTAACCAGTCGGCCAATGGTTTTTGCCAGCCCTTCGCCGAATTTCAGCACGACATTGCCGACGAAGCCGTCGCAAACTACGACGTCGAAATTCCCCTTGGGGATATCGCGCCCCTCGGCGTTACCGGCAAAATTAACCGTCGTCATCGCCTGCAGGAGCGGATACGTTTCCTTGACCAGCTCATCGCCCTTCGACGCTTCCTCGCCGATATTCAAAAGCCCGACGCGCGGCTCCTTATGACCGAAAATCAGCTCCGAATAAATCGAGCCCATCAGCGCGCTCTGCAAGAGATGAAGCGGCTTAGAATCGACATTGGCGCCGGAATCGAGAAGCAGCGTCACGCCTTTCGGCGTCGGAATTGGCGTGGCAATCGCCGGACGCTTAATGCCCTTAATGCGTTTTAAGATAAGCTGCGCCGCCGTCACCGCAGCGCCGGTACTGCCCGCCGAGATCACCGCGTCGCAAACGCCGTCGTGCACCAGCCGCGTCGCCACAACCACCGACGAATCTTTTTTCTGCCGCACCGCGTCGGCAGGATGCTCATCCATGCCGATAATCTCACTGGCGGGATGAATGGAGATCGGGAGCTTTTCCCACCCCCGCTCCTTATCGAGGAGAGAACGAAGACGCGCTTCGTCCCCCACCAGCACGATTTCGCAATCAATCGCCCGCGCGGCGCGAAGCGCGCCGAACACAATCTGTTCCGGCGCGTAATCGCCGCCCATAGCGTCTACCGCAATCTTCATCAAAAACCCCTTCTCGTCTCCGTCCTGCCGGGCAGAGAGTCGCCGCCCGCCGCGTGAGCGCCGGGATTTTCACCGGTTTTTACCGGTCTGGCAAACCATAGTGAAATATTATACCGGCTTTTCAGTAAAAATGCAAGCAAAAAGAGAGCAGGCGTAACCCGCTCTCTTTCGATCAATCTTATTCACCCTGAGAGATAACTTCTTTGCCATCATAATAGCCACATTCCATACAGACATGGTGCGGCATTTTCGGCTCATGGCACTGCGGGCACAGAACGTAGCCCGGTACAGTCAGCTTCCACGTCGAGCGCCGCGAATCACGGCGAGCCTTCGACATCTTGCGCTTTGGCGCTGCCATTGGGGTACACCTCCTTAAAAATCCACCTGTCTATCCATCTTCTGTCGTCAATAGCTTTTGTAAATCCGCCAGACGCGGATCTATGCTCCGTCGATCGCAGCCGCAATCGCCCTGATTGAGATCCGCTCCGCAACGAGAACAAAGCCCCCGGCAATCCGCCCGGCACAAATTCCGCAGTGGCTGCGCGGTAAGGATCGTATCCCGCACCAAAGGCGCGACATCCACGGCATCTTCCCCAACACCGAGCATGCCGTCTATTGGCGTTTCGCCGTCACTTGCCCGCGCGAGATCTTCCGAAAAAGAATATTCCTGCGGGGACGAAAACTGCCCCAGGCAGCGATCACAGACAAAGGAACGCAAAACGCGAACCGTGCCTTCGACTCTTAATGTTTGCCCCGTATTCATAAGGGCGCCGGAAACGAAAATCTCGCCTTCGAGCGTCGCGTTTTCCGGCATCGCATCCAGCGCCTCAGCTGTCGTCTGAAAGCGGAACTCCTCTCGTCCCCCAAGGACGTTCATGGCTTCGCCGAGCTTTACGAACATTCCCATTGCGCACCAACCTCAATCTATTATAGCGACCGCTCCCAGCCTTGTCAAGAAACTTTGCCCGCCTGCGTGCTCCGGTTTGTAGGATTACAATACATGTGTTACAAAAATAAATAAACGAGAAAGCCCTCTTT
>ERZ773005.569-NODE-569-length-26991-cov-94.863565_pt1 | contig 26991 bp, 24 predicted proteins | sample MGYA00580666_ERZ773005 | MGnify/ENA primary metagenome ERZ773005 (study PRJEB29015, sample SAMEA2737999) | human oral metagenome | biome: human oral; feature: human-associated habitat; material: dental | place: China | collected 2061 ...
CTTTCATTGCCCTCTTGCTCCCATTTAAAAGCCTCGGCGGCTGGTAGTATCCGTTGCCCGGACTTGCCAATTCGCGCGAGTCTCTATAGTTAATATTACGCGTAATAGAATTACATCTACTATTATAGCACGTCTAGCTACAACTCGTCAATATCGCGCAGCCTTATTTATCAAAGTATTCTGGTAAGACCTTGCCCGCTAAAGTTGCCGCTAACAGCACCGCGAAGCCGCACATAATCGACGGAATGCCAGAAATCGTCGACGGATCTACGATATTGACAAAGGTTGTCGGCACCATAAACAAGACATAGCCAATCATTAGCGAGTACAGAGATTGGCGAATATTTTTTGCAGCAGCTTTACTTTGGATATAAGCGTATACAATAGCAGTAATCAGCAAGCCATAATAGTATCCCGCATAAATCGGATAAAATTCATCGCGATTCTCAAAGATTACGTAATTACCTAAGCAGGCGCCAGCTTTTACGCCGTCAGCTTCCAATAAAAAATAGCCGACGAATAGTGCTGCCAAAATATAACCTAGAACAGGAATCCAGCGCCTTTTATCGCCAGAAAGTTGATAAATCAGATGGATACCCAGAGGCGGCAGCATAGTAATCGCCACATAACCGAGCTTCGCCCAACCTAGATTATCAAGAAAAATCGTACCTTCGCAAACATTATACTCAGCCCACTGAAATAGCGCCAGACATATCAGCAGCGCCATAGCAATCCTCGTCACAGCGTTTAGTTTATAACGCCAAAACGTATAAATTGCCAAAGTAATTTCAATCGCTAGCGTTGCCAGCATCACTGGCGGCGAAAAGCAGTAAAGTTTCAGCTTATTAGACTTATTCATACGATGAATTATACACCATTGCGGTAGCTAATCGTTGTCGCGAGCAGTAAACCATTCACCGAATTTCTGCCAATGCTGAAAATGACAAGGGTTAATCTCCGCGCCGTCATGACGGAGCGCAAATTCTTCAGCAATCGTTAACCCGCCACTATCCTCCATTGATACAACCTGATTCATCGACGTTCCTTCGCCGCGCGGCTGGTTTATAAATACGCCAGTTTGATCAGATATAAACAACTTTAGTTGCTCGCCATCAAAGTACGCCACGACGTCATGCAGTATAATTCTCCGATCATTTTTATCTTTCATCAAAGCCAAAAATCTTCAGCTGTAAACCAATTAGCAACGTCCTTCATATAACCACCCGGAAAGCCGCCGAGTGCTGAAATTTCCCAGCTGCTATCGTTAACGACAACCGGCTGGCCTGCTTTTTCATGCGCCGACTTAACTTTCGCTTCGGTAATCTTCAGCGGATCATGATGCTGGATTTCATCAATGTTAGTTTGTAGCGGCTCGACAACAATCCCATAGCCTTTCAGAACCGACTTAGCCTCTTCAAGTTTGTGCGGATTGCCAGTGATAAAAGTGATTGTTTTCATCACACTTACATCTTAATTTCAGAGTTTATTTTCTGAAATCGTGGCACAGATTTCCCGTCCAGTACTATTGTTTCCGTAAACATACTGGCAGGACGGGCGAATAATTCATATTCATTCTCATAGAGAGGCCGGTAAATCACCAGGAGTTCTTCCGTCTCAGTTTCTAAGGCGAGGCCAATCACTTCGTATAGCTTGCTTGACTTGCTATGCTTGTACGTGCCCTTGCTGATTTTCGCGTAACGGCTCCGTTCTTTGCTATCCGCCGTTTCTTCGCGATACTTCTCTGGCTGAGCGCGGAAGATTTCCACCCATTTACTATCATCAGCCAAATCATGATATTTAATGTAATGTCGTTTGTCAAAGCCGCCCTTATCTTGCTTTTTACGCGACATTTCCTCTTGGACTTGTTCTATAGAAAAGCCAAAATCCTGGCGCAGCGCGTCAACAACTTCCTGCAAATCAGCCAACTCTTTGAGCGATTCATCACGCTGATTATCGTCCAGCGGAATTTCGTCTGCCTCCTCGTGAACTTTGCGGAGCAACTCGCGGCGAAATTCCTGCTTGTCTAATGTGTGGTACTCTGTGTGTAAAACTTCTTCGTCATCCAGACACTTTTTCACGACTTTATCGCGAACTAGTTTTTGTAAGTAAAATCGAATCATTCTAAATCAAGGTCTTAATACTTGTCTTTGTAGGTTGATATATTAGATTATAAGTAATATTTGGCGTTCTATGCAACCGCTTTTTAGCGCGGTAAAACAACGCCCGTATCTTTCGCTATCTTTAACAATTCTTCGTTAATGACTAGCAGTTTTTCTTTTGACGACATCTTGGCGAAGCCGGCGCTCATCAAAGTTTTATTCGGCTTGCTATAAATAACATCGTATATTTCTTCAATATCGTTAGTAAGTGCCTGCAGCTCGCCTTCAACTCGCCCGAGTCGATCTTTGACCTCGCGCATCTCGCTTTCAACACCGTTAAGTCGATTCTTGACTTCGCGAATATCACTCACAACACTGTCGAGCCGGCTTTTGACCTCGCGCATGTCGCTTTTCAAACTAGAGACATCTTCTTTCAATACAGATACATCTTCTTTCAGCCCGGAGACGTCTCTTTTCAGTTCCGATATATCTGCTTCGACTGCGTCAAATCGCGGTAGTACAATTGTCTCCAACGCTCCATTAACGCCTTCAACAATTGCTTCTTTAATCCATTGTTTGTCGTCATTAGTTAGTGCCATGCGCCCTCCTGAATTCCATTATACCATGCCGTATTCATGTACAGACGAAGTGCTAAAAATTTAGAGTCATTTAAGTACAAACTTTTGTCGGCTATCAAAGCAAGATTCCCGCTGGCAAGAAATATGACACAATAGCTACGACTAGCAAAATCGCGTACCATATGTGCCGGTTGCCTGGGCGCTTTTCCCAGAGATAAACGGCCAGTGCTCCGCCAATTAGCCCCAGCGGAAAGGCTGATAGCGCTAAGTTGCCGATGTTTAGCGGCGCTTTGAATTTTAGCCACAATGTGCCAGCAATCGTTACCGTGACTAGTTTTAGTAAATAGACGCCGTCAGGTTCGAACTTTTCGTTGCCGCGCCGGCTAAATATACGGTTGCGGGCGTATGTGCGTTGTTTGTGCTGCCGTGAAGCCATAATTCAAGTATATCATAAGCGTCGTACTTCCCTTTTTTCGCGGCTCTCTAGCTGCCATTCTGTCTCATAGAAAAAGAAAAGACCCTCTCAGTGCCCGTAGAGTCTTTTCTTGCGCAAAGAGCGAGATGCTATTTACATTTTAATTTCGGCGTCAACACCAGCTGGCAATGATAGATTTTGCAAGTTCTCGATGGTTTTTGGCGTAGCGTTAGAAATGTCAATCAAGCGCTTGTGTACGCGCATTTCAAATGTTTCGCCGCCCATTTTGTAGACGTGCGGGCTTTTCGTTACCGTATAAGTGCTGCGGCGAGTTGGCAGCGGCACTGGTCCGGCGACTGTCGCGCCAGTACGAACAGCGGTGTCGACGATTCGCTTAGCAGATTCATCAATAACTGTGTGGTCATACGCCTTGAGGCGGATGCGGATGGTCAGACCTTTATCTTCGGCCATTTTGTTGCTCCTTTTACCTCGTAACCTCTGCTCGAATCGGTTTCGTTAGCGTCTGGCGGAGTTCTCGAGGCGATTAATTAATACGAACACTACTATAGCAATAATTAGCGTGAATTGCAAGAACTGCGCGGGCGATAAGACGTGTTAAGGTTTAATCTCGTCGGTGACCGCTGGTTGCAGGCAATAAAAGCACCCCCGATAGTCCGGAGGTGCTTTCGGTAGTAACTTACAGAGTGTAAATTACTTGATGATATTGGTCACCACGCCAGCGCCAACAGTACGGCCGCCTTCGCGGATAGCGAAGTCTTGACCTTTGTCCATAGCGATTGGGGCGAGCAATTTAACTTTGAAGGTTACTTGGTCGCCTGGCATGACCATCTCTTTGTCAGCTGGCAATTCAACTTCGCCAGTCACGTCCGTGGTACGGAAGTAGAACTGCGGCTTGTAGCCCTTGCTGAATGGCGTGTGGCGTCCACCCTCTTCTTTCTTGAGGATGTAGACTTCAGCCTCAAACTCGGTGTGCGGCGTCAGCGTGCCTGGAGCAACGATGACCTGACCGCGCTCGATTTGTTCGCGCTCGATACCACGTAGCAGCAAACCAGCGTTGTCGCCGGCTTGGCCCTGGTCGAGAGTTTTCTTGAAGGCTTCGATACCAGTTACGACCGAGCTCTGAGTTGGTTTTAGACCAACAATTTCGACTGGGTCGTTCAGTTTGATGACGCCTTGCTCAATACGGCCAGTAGCCACGGTGCCACGGCCTTTGATCGAGAAGACATCTTCGATTGGCATCAAGAATGGCTTGTCGAGGTCGCGCTTTGGCAGCTCGAAGTAGTCGTCCATCGCTTTGACCAATTCCATGATAGCGTCTTCAGACTCTTTGTCGCCTTCGAGAGCTTTGGTGGCTGAGCCCTTGATGATTGGCGTATTGTCGCCGTCGTAGCCGTTCTTGGTGAGCAGTTCGCGAACGTCCATCTCGACCAATTCGACCAGTTCTGGGTCGGCCAAGTCCATCTTGTTGAGGAAGACGATGATCTTCGGCACGCCAACCTGGTGAGCCAACAATACGTGCTCGCGAGTTTGCGGCAATGGGCCGTCGTTGGCAGCCACCACGAGGATAGCACCATCGATCTGAGCAGCGCCGGTGATCATGTTCTTGACGTAGTCGGCGTGGCCTGGCATATCGACGTGCGCGTAGTGGCGATTCTCTGACTCGTATTCCTGGTGAGAGGTAGCAATAGTGATACCACGTGCCTTTTCCTCTGGTGCGTTATCGATGTCCGCGTAGTCGCGCGCTTTATTCACGTCGCTTGGGAGCCGCTTAGCCAAAACGTGGGTAATGGCGGCGGTCAAAGTCGTCTTACCGTGGTCGACGTGACCCATGGTACCGACGTTGATGTGAGGCTTTGAACGGTCAAAGTCTGCCATAGAAGTAGTTCTCCTAACGTTAGTATTATGTTATTCACGACGCGAGCAATTATCGAAAGTGTTGCCACCTCGACAAAACGCGTCGCGCGTTATTTCTTATTATAGTTGAAAGCTCTGCGGGTGTAAAGTGGCTACTGGCGTAAACGCTTATCGATATGCCGGCAAACGATAAACAACCAAATAGCAGCCAGCAGTCCCAATATAGCTTCGATAATGACAAACCAAAAGCTTCGCAAGATGTAGCCCTGAGCTGCCAGAATTGCTGCAAAAATTGGAAAGCCGAATGACAACAGCCGCTCGCGCTGTGTCAAATAATTAAGGCTCGACGGTAAAGTCAGCATCATTAACACCATAGCGACAATTATCCCGCGCGAAAAAACAAAATGCGCTGCGTGCATAGTGTCATTCGGACAAAGTGCTACGCCAACCATACATACAGACAAAGTAATCATCAGCCAAGCTGACAATTTGGCGGTGCGCGATTGCTGAAGCTTAGCATAGCTTCGGGTCATGCAAATACCGATAGCAGTAAGTATCAATCCTGAGGCAAAAACACCAGTATTAAAAGCCAAAGCCGACTGGCGGTTGGTACTAGTCTCGCCCAACCGGCTGAGACTCCAGCTTGTCCAGTGCGAATCATCAGACAGCACAATTGAGGTAATCACGCCAAAAGCTAAAATCACTACGTATAGCGCGCAGAGTACCTGTAAGCGATTACGCCTGTAAAATTGAACAGCTAGCTGGTAGCTCATATACTTATTATAGCAGCAAACGCGCCTTGGTGAGAGGCGCGTTTACGTATTTAGCGAAGTTCTCGCTAGAGTTAATTATCAAACTACTTGTTGCGTTTTTCGATAATCTCGGCAGCAACGTTCGGCGGAACTTCCTCATAGTGAGCTAGCTCCATCGTCGATGCAGCACGGCCTTGGCTCATTGAGCGGATGTCTGATGTGTAGCCGAACATGTTGGCTAGCGGCACGATTGCTTTGATTAGTTTAGCGCCGCCCATTAGATCATCCATACTTTCGATGCGGCCGCGGCGGCTGTTGAGGTCGCCGATGATGTCGCCCATGAATTCCTCTGGGGTAGTGACTTCTACTTTCATGACTGGCTCGAGCAAGACTGGATTGGCTTGTTTGATACCAGCGCGGGTCGCGATATGCGCTGCCAAGCTAAACGCCAGCTCGCTAGAGTCAACGTCGTGGTACGAGCCATCGTAGAGGGTTGCCTTGACGTCCACCACTGGGTAGCCAGCAATAACGCCGCCGTCTAGAGTTTCGCGAATACCTTTTTGTACGGCCGGGCGATACTCTTGCGGTACCACGCCGCCTTTAATTTCGTCGATGAATTCAAAGCCTTTGCCTGGCTCGTTCGGCTCAAAGCGTACCCAGACATCGCCGTACTGGCCGCGGCCGCCAGATTGCTTGGCGTGCTTGCCTTGAACCTCGGCGGTACCTTTGATGGTTTCGCGGAAGGCGACCTGCGGTTCGCCGACATTAGCTTCAACATTGAACTCGCGCTTCATGCGGTCAATTAGAATCTCCAGATGCAACTCGCCCATGCCCGACATGATCGTCTGACCGGTCTCTTCATCGGTGTGAATGCGGAAGGTTGGGTCTTCCTCGGCGAGGCGCTGCAAAGCAATGCCCATCTTCTCTTGGTCGGCTTTGGTCTTTGGTTCGACAGCAATCGATACCGGCGGCTCTGGGAACTCAATGGATTCCAGAGCGATTGGATGACTCAATTCAGCTAAAGTATTACCGGTGAAAGTATTTTTCAGCCCAACCACTGCAGCAATATCGCCGGCGCCAACGCTATCGATTTCTTCGCGCTTGTCGGCGTGCATCCGGACGATGCGGCCGATGCGCTCTTTCTCGCCGGTGGTGGTATTAAGAACGTAGCTGCCAGCTTTCAGCACGCCAGAGTAGACGCGGATGAAGATTAGCTTGCCGACGAACGGATCAGCGGCAATCTTGAAGGCCAGCGCAGCCATCGGTTCTTTGTCGCTTGGTTTGCGGCCGACTTCGTCGCCAGTTTTTGGATTTTTGCCCCAAATTTCGTCGACGTCGAGCGGACTTGGCAAGTAATCTGCCATCAAATCAAGCAGTTTTTCGACAATCACGCCGCGGCCGTCGCCGCCAGTTACCAAATAGAAGTCACCGGCCAGCACGCGTTTGCGCAGCGCGCTCTTGAGTTCGTCGATGGTAATCGCTTCCTCGCCCTCGTCGAAGAATTTCATCATCAAGCCGTCGTCGGCTTCAACAGCGTTCTCGACCAACAGGCTGCGCGCATGCTTGGCTTTTTCGAGCATGTCAGCCGGAATCTCGCCAACTTTCAGCTCGTGGTCGGTGTAATCATCGTAAGTATAAGCCTTCATATCGATCAGATCGACTACGCCGCAAATATCCTTCTCAAAGCCAATCGGCAAGTGGATCGGAAACGCTTGCTTGCTGAGGCGGTTGTGGATTGATTCGACAGATTTGTAGAAGTCTCCGCCAGTCTGGTTGATTTTGTTGATGAAGCAGATGCGCGGTACGTTGTATTTGTTGGCCTGGCGCCAGACGGTTTCGCTTTGCGCCTCGACGCCCATTTTGCCGTCGAAGACAGTAACAGCGCCGTCGAGCACGCGCAAGCTGCGCTCCACCTCGGCTGTAAAGTCGATGTGCCCCGGCGTATCGATAATATTAATCTTGTGGCCTTTCCAGAAGCAAGTCACCGCCGCCGAGGTAATAGTGATGCCCCGCTCTTTTTCCTGCGCCATCCAGTCGGTGGTGGCGCCGCCGTCATCGCCCTTGACGGTACCGATTTTATGCGTCAAGCCGGTACGGTACAAGATACCCTCAGTGGTGGTTGTTTTACCGGCGTCGATATGGGCAATAATGCCGATATTTCTAAAGTTTTGTAATGGAACGGTTGCTGCCATTGTTTTTCCTCTATTAAGTTGATTTGTCGAGATTCTTGGTTATTTTTTGGCACCAAAAAACTACTCTTAACGACAATTATATCAGATAATTTACAAAAATGATAGATAAGTTTAACTTTCGCAAAACCGCTCCTATGTATAGCGTAGGAGCGGTTCTATGTTTGCGTGAAAAGAAACGATTAGCTGCGAGCAAAATGAGCAAAAGCGCGGTTGGCTTCGGCCATTTTGTGAGTGTCTTCTTTCTTCTTGAAGGCAATACCAGTTTCGTTGCAGGCGTCGACGATTTCTGTCGCTAAGCGCTTGCTGTACGGCATACCGCTTTTACTGCGAGCAGCTTGCACTAACCAGGTAAAGGCAAAGTGCTGCTGGCGATGGCCTTGAATTGGAAACGGAATTTGGTAGTTAGCCCCACCAACGCGGCGAGACTTAACCTCGAAAGCCGGGCTAATGTTGTTAATTGCCTTTTCGAAAACCTCTAGCGGTTCCTCGCTTTTGAGAGTTTTGGCAGCTTGCGCTAGAGCATCATAGACAGCCCGCTCGGCTACTAGTTTCTTGCCGTTGAGCATTGATTTGTTGATGAGGCGCTGTACCAAAACCGACTGGTATTTGCGATCTGGCTGCAATTGGCGCTGGAGCTTTTTAGTAACTTTGCGAGGCATGATTACTTATCCTCCTTCTTGGTGCCGTATTTGCTGCGGCCTTGTTTGCGTTTGGATACGCCTTGCAAGTCAAGCGCGCCGCGGACGATGTGGTAGCGCACACCTGGCAAGTCTGGCACGCGGCCGCCGCGAACTAGCACCACGGCGTGTTCTTGCAAGTTGTGACCTTCGCCGCCGATATAAGCCCAAACCTCGTGGCCGTTAGTCAGACGAACGCGGGCAACTTTGCGCAGCGCCGAGTTCGGCTTCTTTGGCGTTTTGGTAGTAACTTTGACGCAAACGCCGCGTTTGAGCGGTGCGTTTTGGTTGTAATAGCGCACCTTTAGAGCATTGTGGATACGGCCTAGCGCCGGCGACTTCGATTTTTTGCTAGCCGTCTGGCGAGGTTTGCGTACCAGCTGATTGATAGTTGGCATTCAACTTCTCCTAATTACGATGATAATAAACGAGCTTGCTAAAGGCTCATGGCGCAAGCGGCAATGCAGCAAACATCCGCCTGCATCTCGAGAGCTGCGACTTTATCACACCGATAACCCCGCTTCACCCGAGAGAAACTCTATATTCTATTATAGCAAAAAACCTATTAAAAAGCAAGGTTTGCCAGTCTTCTGGACGACGGAGTCAGGAATGAACTCAACTGGTGATGTTTGGCAAAAGTTCGCTTTCGTCGTTTCCGACTCGTCAGCATAGACACGCATCTATGGAGCGAATGCGACAAGCAGGTCAGAAATGGCGGCGGGATGACCCGCCTGCCGCACTCGCTACATCACCGACCGGTCCTAATGACCTGGTCGGTGGTGGTGTAGAAAGGCGCCCACAGGCGGGTACCCTTCAAGCGGACGGCGCTTCGCGCGCCGTCCGCGATAGCCTTCTGAGCAAGCTTGTGCTTGCCCATTGTCTGGAGTTCTTCGACGGCGAAGACTTCGCCGTCGATGAAGTAGGTGGCGCCGCTCCTGTCGGAGCGGAGGAATGCGAAGGCCCCGTCTGGGGCGAAGAGAGAGAGGGTGTTGTTCGACACCCTCCCCCAACATTCCACATTCTTCTCCCGGGGGTACAAGCCCCCCAGGAGAAGATAGGTAACAACGAAATGGTCGGCGGCCATGGCCGCCTCCTCTCTCCTCGTCCAGCTTGGAGTGCTGCCCGCATAGTTGCGGTACGTGGTATTTCTGATACACACGAGACGAGGTCTCGGCTGCCAAGTGAAAATATTCTCTTCGCCAGCCAAGATCTCATCTCGTGTTTGCCTGCTTGTCAAAATACACTTCTGGACAAAACGTCAAACATCTGTCAACAAAAGCTGATATATATATATCACATATGGACGCGCATGTCAATAGATTTAGGCAATTTTATTGAATTTTATGCAAAAAAGCGCAAAAATAACAACAAACAAGCATTTTCGCCTGTTTGCGACGTTTGCAGCTGCGGATAAACTTAGCTCTATATTTATAACTAGGAATTGAAACAAATGATAGCAAGAGCTATTTGTCGTCGCTACTTGATTTCTTGTCGTTTCGAATAATTAAAAACGCAAGCAATATAGTATAATAAACGTATGAATCCGCTAAATGACAATGATATCCAATACGCTGGCCACCCCGAACAGGCGCCGCGGCCTGATCCGTTAGTACCAGAACCGCAGCGCCGGCCGCCGCGCGACCCATTCCGTAAATTCCGCCTGATTATGATTGGCGCTGGTGTCGCCGCTGTTTTAGTGATTGTTGTTGCGATTGTGGTAATGACACTCGCTCGCTCGTCAACGGTTAAGACAGATGAAAAGAAAAAAACTGACGAGACCAAGGTAGCTCACTTGACTGCTGCCGAAACCATCAAACACGTCAACGTTTATTTCAAAGGCAAGGAAAAAGCCAAATTGTCAATCACCACTCCAGTAAGAGTCAAAGGAAGGAAATTTTACACCGTAGTGCCCGACCTCGATCAAGTTCAGAGTTTGGCTGGTTACGTTCCTAAGGATAAATCAACTTCGCAGCGCGAATCAATCGAGAAAAACATGGACTACGATGGCTTTACTCGCAAGGTCTTCTCGGAGGGCAACAGAGCAAATTATTTAGCTGATTTCACGCGCGACGACGTCACTTGCCAGCTGAGCACCGATATTTCGCAGCGCGACAAGCTTGGCGATTGGATGGAGATTCGCTGTCTCGACACTAAAGTTTACGCTGAATACGCTGAAGCGCAGCAGCCGGTCGTTTCGGTCTATACCCCGGCCGTAAGTGCCGCTGGACAGTACGGTTTCATCGGTAAGCCAGCTCCGTTCAAGGGTGCGCTGAAAGGCTACCAGCTGCTAGAAATTCCAGTCAGCACAGTGTTGTATCAGCGAATGACTGCGCCTGACAATCTAGGATTATTCTATCAGACGCCAGACGGCTTGTGGCACTATTTCCAAGATCGTAATCGCAATATACTGGTTGCCTGCACGCTTTACAATAACCGGGAATTGCGGATGGCTTACGCTGACCAAAAGTGCCAGCCGATTGGCGGTAGTACTAAAGATACGGTGACATATTCTGGCAAACGAGATTAGATCTCGCCTTATTCTGGCTGTTGGAATATGCAAAGATACAGCGTGCCAAAAAATTAGCTGCAAAAATAATTACCGCTCGTCATGAGCGGTAATTATTTTAACTTAGGCGTTTTTGCCTACGACTCAGCATCGACATCTGGCGTGATGTCGTCGGTCTCCTCGTCAACGCTTTCGGCATACTCGTCGGCTGGCGAATCGTCCTCGCCAGTGTCGAGCGAACGGACGCCAGTACCCACCGGAATCTTGCGGCCGATGATGACATTTTCTTTCAGGCCGTGCAAGTGGTCGGCGCGGCCGCTGGTGGCAGCACTGATTAACACGCGGGTAGTATCCTGGAAGGAAGCGGCGCTTAGCCACGAATCGCTCCAGATACTTACCTTGGTGATACCCAAGAGCATTTGCGCGTATTGCGCTGGCTCTTTGCCGTTAGCGACCAAAGCCTTATTCTCGGCAACGACGCGCGCTTTCGAAACGATATCGCCCATAACAAAGTCGCTGTCGCCTGGGTCCTCGATCTGGACGCGGCTAAACATCTGGCGAACAATGATCTCGAGATGCTTGTCAGCCACGTCTTGGCCTTGCGCGGCGTAGATGCGCAACACTTCGTTGATGATATAGCGCTGAGTTGCTTCGGTGCCCTTCAAACGCATCAGGTCGTGCAAGTTGAGCGAGCCGATTGTCAAGCGGTCGCCTGCCTCAACGTGGTCATTAGCCGATACCACTAGCTGCGCAGTACCTGGAATCTCGTAGCGGACTGGCGCGGCAGCGTTAGCGGCAATGACGATAGTGTCTTCGGCGGCTTCGACAACACCGTCGAATGGCGCCACTAGCGAACGGCTATTATCGAGACCTTCGGCGAGGATATCGCCAGCCTTGACGCTAGAGCCGTCTTGCAATAGCGGTTTGCGGCCTTCAAGCGGCAAGCGCTCAACGCGGCCAGCCTCTGGCGTGACCTGGACGATATACTTCTTGCCGTCTTCCCAGACATCGACAGTACCAGCCACCTCGGTGATATAGGCTTGACCCTTCGGATTGCGCGCTTCAAAGAGCTCCTCGACGCGCGGCAGACCCTGGGTGATGTCGCTACCGGCCACACCAGAGTTGTGGAAGGTGCGGAGTGTCAGCTGAGTACCTGGCTCGCCGACCGACTGAGCAGCGATAACGCCAACTGGTTGAGCTGCGCCAACTAGCTCGTTGGTTGCCATGTCAATACCGTAGCTGCGGCGCGGAATACCCTCGAGATTGTTGGTCGAGAGAATCGACTGAATCTTAACCTCATTGATATTAGTGTCGGCTTCGATTTTGTTGGCGATTTCGCGGGTAATCAACTCGTTAGCGCCGATATAACCTGGCACAGCATCACGCGTATAGCGTCCGTACAAGCGATTACCGAAGCTGATCATCGTTTCTTCAGTCTCTGAACGATAAATCATGTAGCCCTCGTCGTCACCCTCTTCGTCCTCAACAGTGAAGACATCTTGCGAGACATCGACCAAGCGGCGCGTTAGGTAGCCTGAGTCGGCTGTCTTTAGCGCGGTATCGATTAAACCTTTACGCGAACCGCGGGTAGCGACGAACGATTCCAAGCTCGACAAACCACGGGTGTAGTACGAGCGAATTGGCAGCTCAATTTCGCGGTTGGCGGCGTCGACCTGGATACCAATCATGGCGCTAGCTAGCTTGACGTTACTAATATCGCCGCGGGCGCCCGAGTTAACCATAATCGAAATACTAGTGTCGATGTGGTGCAAGTTGTCTTGGAGCAATTTAGTAACTTGATTGTCAACCTTGCGCCAAGCTGCTACCGTCAAATTGTAACGCTCGTCGTCGGTGATCAAGCCCTGGTCGTATTGGTCGGCAATTAACGCGGCGTGCTCATCGCCTTCCTGGATTATCTCCTCGGTTTGATCAAGGTGGACATAGTCGTCCTTACCAGTCGATACTGCGGCCACTGTAGCGAAGCGGAAAGCTAAGCCTTTCATGCGGTCGGCCGTCTTGGCGGTTTCTTCGGCGCCATAACGATCGAAGATTTGTGCTAGAACTTTCTTCAACTCTTTCTTGGTCTGGACGTTATTGTTGTAAGGAAAATCGTCCGGCAAGATTTCGTTGAAGAAGACTCGGCCCAGCGTGGTGTTGTGAATCTCGCCCTTGGCGCGAACCCGAATTGGGCTTTGCAAGTGAAGCCGGCCCATGTCGTAAGCCAACTCAGCGTCGCGGCTGTTAGCAAAGACAGCGTGATGCTCGGTCTGGACGCTCGGCTTTTCGTAGGTCAGGTAGTAGTTACCAAGCACGATATCCTGGCTGATACTAAGCACTGGACTGCCATCGGCTGGCTTAAGCAAGTTGTTAACAGCGCTCATCAGCTCGCGAGCTTCAGCCTGAGCGTCATCGGACAACGGCAAGTGGACAGCCATCTGGTCGCCGTCAAAGTCGGCGTTGAAGCCGGCGCAAACTAGCGGGTGCAGCTGAATCGCCTTACCCTCGACTAATTTCGGCTGGAAAGCTTGGATGCTCAAACGGTGCAGGCTCGGTGCGCGGTTAAGCAAGACATACTTGCCCTTGATGACCTCGTCGAGTGCGTCCCAAACCACTGCCTCGCTCGACTCGATCAGACGAGTAGCGCTGCGGATATTATGCGCGTAATCATGCTCAATCAACCAGCTGATGACAAATGGCTTGAATAACTCGATTGCCATTTGTTTTGGCAAGCCGCACTGATTGATTTTAAGCTTTGGACCAACGACAATCACCGAACGACCAGAGTAGTCGACACGTTTACCGAGCAGGTTCTGGCGGAAGCGGCCTTGTTTGCCTTTGAGCATATCGCTAAGACTCTTCAAGCGTCGACGGTTGCCAGTGGCATTGACAGCCCGGCCGCCGCGCGCTGATGAATTATCGATCAAGCTATCGACAGCTTCTTGCAGCATGCGTTTTTCGTTGCGCTGAATCACTTCTGGCGCGTTCAATTCGATCAGCTTCTTGAGACGATTGTTACGGTTAATGACGCGGCGATAAAGATCGTTTAAGTCGCTCGTCGCGAAACGGCCGCCTGCCAGCGATACCATTGGCCGTAGGTCTGGCGGAATCACCGGTAGAACCGTCATGCACAGGCTCGACGGCTTGATGCCAGCTGCTTGCATGCCTTCTAGAACCTTAAGTCTTTTTAGTAGCTTTTTCTCGCGCTGGCCCCTGGCGTCCTCGGATTCTTGCTGCAGATCAGCGATTAGCTTGTCGAGGTCGATTTCGTCGAGCATTGCCTTGAGCGCGGTGCCGCCCATGGCTATCTCGATTAATTCTTCATAAGCTTCCGGCAAGTTGCGGTAATCAGTTTCACTCATCAGCGCGTGCTTTTGCAAGCTTTCCAGCTGCGATTTCTTGGTGGTAAATTGATTTTCTAGCTCTTCGAGCTCTTTGCTCTGTTCTTCAGCCAAAGCCTTGACGTCAGCGCCGTCAGCGCCAGCTTCGCGTTCGTAGCGAATTTTGATAGCGGCGCGAGCAGCTTCAGTCTCGGCTTCGAGATCGGCTAGTAATTGGTCGCGTTTTTCTTCGTCAACCTTCAGAATTACGTACGTAGCAAAGTAAGCAATCCGCTCGAGATTACGTACTGTGATGCCTAGCAGTAAGCTCATAGCACTCGGCGTGCCGCGCATGAACCAGATGTGTGCCACTGGCGCTGCTAATTGAATGTGGCCCATGCGCTCGCGGCGGACGATTGATTTGGTGACTAGTTCGCCGTTTTTATCGACGGCAGCTTCGCGCGAACGCACACCCTTGAGCTTTGAATCATGCGGATTGATATCCTTGACCGGGCCAAATATTCGCTCGCAGAACAAGCCGTCGCGCTCTGGCTTTTGAGTGCGATAGTTAATCGTTTCCGGCTTAGTGACTTCGCCGTGGCTCCATTTTAGGATATCTTCCGGGCTGGCAACCACCAAGCGCACCGCGTCAAAATCTGCGATACCAGATGTCGAGACTACTCGTGCCATCTTACGCCTCCTCCTCTTCGTTATCGTTTGTATCGTCGTAATTATCGTAACCGCTTTCCTCTTCCGAGATTTGGCCGTCATCGTCAATATCGCGCACGCTCATGCCGTCGTCGATATTGCCGATGCCGTCAGATTCATCAAGGTAAGTTTCTTCGTCATCGTCGTCGGAATTATCACTGCCATTGTTATCGTCGCTCGCTGGCACAGTTTTGTCAGCCGGACCGCTAGTAGCGATGAGATTTTCGGCGTCGATATTATTGGTGTGTTCGTCAACCAGATCGACGCGCAGCCCCAAACCTTGCAGTTCTTTCACCAAAACATTAAAGCTTTCTGGCAGCTTCGGGCCGGTGATGACGTCGTGCTTGATAATTGATTCGTAAGCTTTAGCGCGGCCGTAAACGTCGTCGGACTTGATAGTCAGCATTTCCTGCAAAGTAGTCGCCGCACCGTAAGCTTCTAGCGCCCAAACCTCCATCTCACCGAAGCGCTGGCCGCCGTTTTGCGCCTTACCACCGAGCGGCTGCTGGGTGACCATGGTGTACGGGCCGGTCGAGCGGGCGTGAATCTTGTCGCTGACCATGTGGTGCAGCTTGATCATGTGCATGACACCGACAGTAGTGCGTTCCTCAAAGGCTTCGCCGCTGCGGCCGTCGAAGAGCTGACTCTTACCATCTTTGGCGAAGCCAGCTTTCTCGAGTTGTTCCTCAATCGTTTCATTACTGACACCGTTAAATGGCGGCGTAGCGACTTTGTAGCCGAGAGCGCGGGCAGCCATACCCAAGTGTGTCTCGAACAGCTGGCCCAAGTTCATACGGCTTGGCACGCCTAGCGGGTTAAGCACTACATCTACCGGCGTACCGTCGGCCAAATATGGCATATCCTCGACTGGCAAAATACGCGCTACCACGCCCTTGTTGCCGTGGCGTCCCGCCATCTTGTCGCCGACGCTGATTTTACGTAGTTGTGCGACATAAATCTGGATCTGCATTAGCACGCCAGCCTTTAATTCGTGGCCGTTTTCGCGGCTGAAAATCTTGACGCCGACAACTTTGCCGCCGCCAGCATTATTCATGCGCTGCGAAGTATCGCGTACGTCCTTAGCTTTTTCGCCGAAGATAGCACGCAGCAAGCGCTCCTCAGAGCTTAACTCTTGCTCGCCCTTTGGCGTAATCTTACCAACCAAGACATCGCCAGCGCGCACTTCAGAGCCAACCTGTACGATACCGTCCTCGTCGAGGTGGCGCAAACTGTCTTCCGACACGTTCGGGATATCGCGAGTAACAATCTCTGGACCGAGCTTGGTTTCGCGAACTTCAACTGAGTAATCCTTGATATTGACCGAGGTCAGTGTATCATCCTCGACCAAGCGGCGACTGATGACGATAGCGTCCTCCATATTGTAGCCGCCCCACGGCATGAAGGCTACCAGCAAATCCTTACCGAGCGCCAATTCGCCGTCAGCGATTGACATACCTTCGATCAAGATATCGCCCTTAGCGACCTGCTCGCCGCGCTGGACTCGAACTTTCTGGTTGATGCAGCGATCATCGTTGCTCTTGGTGAAATGAATCAAGTCGTATTTTTTAACGCCGTCAGCGTATTTGATTTCGATGCTATCGCCATCAGCACGGATAACTTCGCCATCAGCTTCAGCAACAACCAGTTGGCTGGAATCGCGAGCAATATTAGCTTCGATACCAGTACCGACAGTTGGCGACTGCGGCTGCAATAGCGGCACTGCCTGGCGTTGCATGTTCGAGCCAGTCAAAGCGCGGTCGACGCGGTTTTTCTCGATGAATGGCACCAGGCTAGCGGTAGAACCGAGGATTTGCTTGTGCGAAGCGTCAATCAACGTCACTTCTGAAGCATCGACGCGGGCCGGCTGCAAGAACTTGCGGGCCGAAACACGCGGGCTTTTCAGATTATTATTCTCGTCGAGCTTGACGCCAGCGTCGGCAATCACTTCGTTAACTTCTTGGGAAGCGTCGAGATATACAACTTCATCAGTGACATGGCCGCCAACAACTTTGAGGTATGGCGTCTCGATGAAGCCATATTCGTTAATCCGCGCATAAGTCGCCAGGTTCAACACCAAACCGATGTTAGCGCCCTCTGGCGTCTCGACCGAGCAGATTCGTCCGTAATGCGTCGGGTGAGCATCGCGCACTTCGAAGCCGGCACGCTCGCGACTCAAGCCGCCTGGCCCCATCGAGCTCAAACGGCGTTTATGGCTAAGTTCCGAAATCGGGTTGACCTCGTCGAGTAGCTGGCTGAGCTGGCTCGAAGCAAAGAATTCGCGCACCGCTGCCACGACCGGACGGGCGTTTATCAACTGGCTTGGCGTAACACTTTCGAGATCAGACATTGACATGCGATCCATAGCGTTGCGCTGCATGCGCAGCATACCGACGCGGAACTGACGCGCTACTAGCTCGCCTACCAGCTTAATGCGCCGATTGTCGAGCGCGTCGATATCGTCGCCTGGCTCTTGGGTGTTATTCATGCGGATCAATTCGCGGATGATAGCCACCAAGTCGCTCTTTTGCAAAGTACGATTCTCGGCGATATTTGGCACATCTAGCCCCAAACGCTTGTTCATCTTGTAACGGCCGACACGACTGTAGTCAAAACGTTTGAAATCGAAGAACATTCGTTCAATCATCTGGCGTGCGTTATCAGTTGTCGCCAGGTCGCCTGGGCGCAAGCGGCGGTAGACCTCAATCAAGGCCTCGTTGACGCCATGAGCCGGATCTTTCTCGAGCGTAGCGTCGATGTATTTAACGTCGCCAGTATCAATATCTTCGAATAATTCTTTAATTTCCGATACTTTGCTGTAGCCAAGCGCTCGCAGGAACGTCGTTACGGCAATTTTGCGGCGGCGATCGATCTTGACGTAGATAGCGCCGCTAGCGCTGGTTTCGAACTCCAACCAAGCACCGCGGCCCGGAATCAACTTAGCGCTGTATAGACTGCGCCCAGCACCCTTTTCGGCAGTATAGAAGACGCCCGCCGAGCGAATCAGCTGGCTAACAACTACCCGTTCCGTGCCATTAATAATGAATGTTGCCCGGTCGGTCATCCACGGATAGTCGCCCAGATAGATTTCTTGTTCCTTGACCTCGCCAGTCACTTTGTTGGTCAGTTCGACCGTTACCGACAGCGGCGCTTCAAACGTCAAATTATTCTCTTTGGCGAATTTCTCGTCATTTTTTGGATCCTCAAATTTGTAATCCTTGAATCGTAATTCAAGTTTTTGGCCGGTGTAATCCTCGATTGGGTTGAGTTCTGCGAAGATCTCGCTTAGGCCCGTCTCGACGAAATCTCTCCATGATTCCTTTTGATGAGCCAAGAGGTTCGGCACCTCGACCGCTGTGTCATCATTGGTGAAGAAGACACGTTTGACCGGGGTGTGCTGCGCCGTTGTTGCTTGTGGCATAGTACTCCTGCTTGATGGTTAAGTTTGATGAAACCGCACTAGGGTGATGATTCCCGCTCGCGATTGGCGCCGAAGCTTTACTAAATGTAGATACCGCATACCAAAAACGCCGCGCCACAGGCGCAGTACACAACCAACCCACATTACACAATCTTCATTAGCTCTAATTATAATCGCGCGAAGCCACCAAGTCAAGAGTTTTTGCGGCCGATTACTTCGTCGACTACGCCGTATTGCAGCGCTTCGTCGGCGCTCATCCAGTAGTCGCGCTCCATGTCAGCTTTGACTTTGTCAAGTTTCTGGCCAGTGTTGCCGGCTATGATTTTCGCTAACCGCTCTTTTAACTCTATCGCCTCGCGCAGGCTGATTTCTTGGTCGGTCACCTTGCCGTGGGTACCGCTCGACGGCTGGTGGATCATCACCCGGGCGTTCGGCAGCAAATAGCGCTTACCCTTGGCGCCGCTGCTGAGCAAGAAAGCGCCCATGCTGGCTTGCAGCCCGATGCCAATCGTCTGGACGTCAGGCTTGATGTATTGCATAGTATCATAAATTGCCAAGCCATCGTACACCACGCCGCCCGGGCTGTTAATGTAGAGCTGGATGTCCTTTTCGGGATCTTCGTTAGCTAAGTGCAGCAGTTGCGCCACGATGACGTTGGCTGTAGCTTCGTTGACTTCCTCGCCCAAGAAAATGATGCGATCCTCTAGCAGACGCGAATAAATGTCGTAACCGCGCTCGCCGTCGCGCGTACGGACGATCACGTTGGGCACTAAGTAATTCGATGGTTTCATGGTCTAATTGTAGCGTACTAATTAGCACTCGTCAAGGCAGAGTGCTAATAATTTGCTATTTAACGCGAAATAAAGTATAATAAGAAGATGGACGGCGCAATCCCGCGCTGTCTAGTCTTTTTTGGCAGTATTTTATATCATATTCAAAATACCCCGCTTGCGCTAGCGAGGTATTTTTTGGCAGGCTATCTGTTATTTGCTTGCCGCTTCTGATTTCTTTGCTTTGACGCTAGGCTTCTTGCCAGCTGGTTTCTTGGCGGCTGGTTTGCCGTCTTTGTTATCTTTGCCGGCCTTAACAGTCTTGCCCGCCTTGCTTTTGTCGGCTTTCGCAGTTTTAGCTTTCTGGGCCTCTGGAGTATTTAGCTCAACCAATTTATCAACGGTCTTCTCGGTGATCAGACGGTTGGCGATTTCGTGCTGGGCTTCTGGCTGATCGAAACGTTTAGCCATTTCGGTGTTATTAGCGTATTGTTGCTTGTAAGCATTGATGTGCGCGGCCAGCTCGTCGGCGGTTGCTTCGATTGCCAGCTCTTTGCTTAGCTCGGCTAGTGCTAGCCCAGCTTTGATGCGCGCTTCGGCCGTATCGTTAGCTTCTGCTTCGACCCAAGCGTCGCGGTTAGCGAACCCGCGCGATTCATAGTATTGATCCAGCGTCATACCGCGATACCGCAAATTTTGCACCAAATCCTGCTCGAGCGAGCGGATCTGGTCTTGGCGCAGTACATCCGGTACAGCCACATCGCTGGCTGCTACTAATTGCTTAACCAAATCGTCTTTCAATTCGTCTAGCGCTTGGCGCTCTTGCTGCGCAGTGATTTCGGCTTCGATATCTTGACGCAAATCGTCCATCGAAGTATAAGGGCCGGCTTTGGCCGCAAACTCGTCATTCAGCTCGGGCAATTCTATCTTGTTGACTTTCTTGACAGTTGTTTCAAACACTACGTAGGCGCCAGCCAGGTCTTTGGCATGATAATCTTTCGGGAATTGCAAGGCAACGTCCTTTTTATCGCCCGCCTTGAGGCCGACTAGTGCTTCTTCAAAACCCGGGATAAAAGCGCTGCTTCCGAGAGTCAGCGGATAATCTTTGCCAGTGCCGCCCTGGAAAGCTTCGCCGTCGCGCTTGCCAACGAAATCAATAATCACCTCGTCGCCGTCTCGCGCTGCTTCGGTGGTTTCAGTCTTTTCAGCCAAACCTTTACGAATGCGTTCAATTACTTCTTCGACGTCTTTTTTGTCAACTTTGATTGCCTTTTTGGTTGCTTTGAGTTTTTTGTAATCGCCAAGCTTAACCTCGGGCATGATATCGGCCTCGGCCGTAAATTCCAGCGTCTCGCCAGGTACGAACTTCTTCAGCTCGACCTCTGGGCGATCCAGTACTTGCAGTTTGTTGCTCAGAAACGCCTCGGCGACAGCGCGATTAATTGCCGCCTCTAATGTCTCTTGGCTAAGCGTGTGCGGGTCGGCGTGTTTTTTGACTACCGCGATCGGCACGTGGCCCTGGCGAAAGCCGTTAACTTTGATTTTTTTAGCCATTCGCTTGAGCGCAACTTGTTCTGCTGTCTCGAGCTCCGGCTGGCCTGCCGCTACCGTTACCAGGACGCGGGTGGCCGATAATTTCTTCACAGTCGTCTTCATAACGACGTATTATAACAGATTATGCTCAGGCTGGCTATTTTGGACAAGCTACAAGATATCTGACAAGTCGAAAACATCGTCGTCTTCGTCGTACTGCTGATGATGACGGCGATCGCTGACAGCGGTGACTACCCGCTCGAAGCTGACTTGCTGTTCGCTGTTTTCGCGAATATTTTGCAGATTATACAAACCCTTGGCGACAGACTGTTCGTCGACGGTCATTACGTAGCGGACGCGCTTTTTGATAGCTTCTTTGACTTGGCGATCAATTGGCCGGCCGGTATAATCAACCTCGACTGAAACCCGCTCGCTGCGCAGCTTTTCGGCGATTCGTTCAGCGTCGTCAAGCACATTACCTACAGTCACAATATAGGCTTGAGTAGCGCTCTCGAGGTGGCGCATACCGGTATGGCGCGCCAGCAGTTCGATAATATTCGACATATCTGATTGGCCGCCGACCGAACTTTGCAAGTCGTTATTGACATAGCGCCCACCCTTATACAGCAAGGCGCTATGCATAGCATCGGCTTCGGTGAAATCGAAAATAATGCCGCCAGTGTATTCTGGATGTGCCAGCGTGATATCGAGAATAACGTTATCAATTCCCAGCCGCTCTAACCGTTCATACAATGCTACTAAATTCACATAACATTCACTATGGCGGATAACTTCTGGTAGGTCTTCGGCCGATTTGGCGGTCAAGAGCTTAGATAATTTTTGCAGAACTTCGCTAGAGTGCGACAACCCGACAATATCAATCGCGCGGTCGCGAAACTTATCTGGGGCTAATGTTCGCTTCTGCGCTAGTAGGCGCGCCATCAGGCTAGTTTGCACGGCGTCAAGGTCAAGGTATTCGCTCAGTAGCAAATCGAGCATCTCTGAGTCATTAATGCGCAAATTATAAGCTGAACGCTTTATGCCCATAGCGTCGAGACCGCGCTTGGCGATAGCGATTGCTTCGACGTCAGCTCGCGGCGACTCACAGCCGGCATGCTCGTAGCGCAACAAATATGCTGCGCTCGGATAGGCCGACACGCCGAAGGCGCCCGCTACGATGTCGTAACGGCGACGATTCTGTAATTTTGACTCAGTGTCAATATCATATTCTTCATAGCCGTACAGTGTTGCCGTGTTGCGCCACGATTGCTCGACAAGCTGGCAAGCGCGCACCGTATTCGGATAGTGCACGTCTGTATCGGCGGTTACATTGGATGCTGGTGCCATCATATATCCCTATTATAGCATAAATGTAATTATTTTGCAAGAGTGCTATCTACAGCTCTTTACAGGCGCACCTAAATCAGCTAGAATGAGTTTGCGCGCTAGATATGATTATGCGCAGCGACTATGTAGGTAGCGAAGTGCATGTAGACACATAGCGCGTTAAGTTTCTAGAGATTAGTATAGATAATCGCGATATAGTACTTTACAGCTATATGCAGATGTGGCGACTGCGTGGGCAACGCAAGTATGCGTAGACGCGCTGCGCGTTGCTAAGAATATGTAGATGTCGCGATATAGTACTTTACAATGACACGCAGATGTGGCGGAATTGGTAGACGCGCTAGCTTCAGGTGCTAGTGCCCTTCGGGGCGTGGAGGTTCAAGTCCTCTCATCTGTACCATAACTTGTATTTAGTGGAACAACGTTAATACTACCCGCTCAGGCAAAGCGGGCTTTTTTTTGTTGAGCAAATAGTTGCCTCGCAGCTAAAGTTTGTGTTTAAATAGAAGCATGACGAACGAAGAACTAGCGATCAAGATCGATAACCTAAGCGATATCGTTGCTAATCTAGCAAAAACGATGGATGAACGGTTTAAGCAGATTGACGAGCGTTTTGAGCAAATCGATGAGCAGCTTGCTGATATCCGCAAAGACCACAAGACTCTGGTTGATATCGTGAAAGATATGGATCTGGCGGCAGATGAACGATTCCAGGAATTAAAGGCTGGGCAAGCCGAGCTAGCAGCCAGCCAAGAGAGCCTGCGGGCCGACCTTGCTGTCGTTCGCCGCGAGCTATATCATGAGTCTGGCAGCCGCGAGATGGTAGACGACACGCTTTATAACTCGCTTGATAAGCGCTTACGCCGAGTAGAGGCAAAGTTTCCTGATTTAGCGTCGAGCCAAGCAGCCTAGCTGTTCCGCTCAAAATATGATTTCTCTTCTTCTACGCTGATTTTTTGGTTTGCTTAATAGTACAAGAGATATCATGCATGTCTTTGGTCGATCGATTAGAAGTACGTCTTTTGCTAGCGGCGTTAACAGTTCTAATAGCCTATTTGTAGAAAATATATTTTGGCAGCATCTACCTATATCTGAGGCAAGATATCGCCATTGACGCTAGACGTGAGCGATCGCAGATTATCGCCGACTTTGACGCCTGGATTCATAATACCGAGCGGATCAAAAACTTTTTTGATAGCCGCGTACATCTCGCGAGTGCGAACGTCAAGGTGTTTATACGCGAAATGCGCTGCGATCCGACCCTCGGCTGCTTGGCCAATGAGCGCGCCGTCATACTTAACAGTCAAATTAGACAATTCATCAAAAATCTTGAATAATTTTTGCTTGTCTCCAACTTGACGCAGCGACAGTACCGGATGAACCGTGTAAGTTTCGGTTAGCACGTGCCCAGAAATAGGCATATTACAATGCAGACGACCAGCCAAAACTGTTAATGCTTTGGTAAATTCATCGAAACGCGCAGCTGGAATATAAATATCACTATACAAATGCGGCGCAAAAGCTGGGTTTTTGTCAGGCAATTCGGCATAGCGAGCAATATTAAGTGTCGATAATAGCGCGCCATCGTCAGTGTCTTCGCTAGAAACGAATTTGACTCCCTCGGCACTGCTGAATGTCTTCTGGATTTTTTTGAGGTTACGAGCGCGAGTACGAGCATTGAAATCGTCAAATCCGGCGATAATAACCGCCTGCGGGTCGGCTCCGTCCAAGCCAAACCAGTCAAAGCGTCGGCCGGCAGCGGCGGCAGCGCTAAATAGCTGGGCGTCAAAATACTCGGCAAAAGCTGCGCCGCTATCACGCAGTATGCGCATAGCGTCATTGGCCATGCTAGCCGAAGCAAATACTAGCGCGAAGACCTCATTGCTCTGGCTACGAAATTCGGTGCGCAAAATCATCTCGCTGATAATACCTAGCGTACCCTGCGCACCGATGAATAGCGGTGTCAAGTCGAACTGATTTCCTCTCTTGACAGAGGCTATAGAGCTATAGCCAGACTTATCATATTCTGGCAGAGCAGTAATCACGTCGTGGTATTCGTCAATGATTGCGTCAATGCCGCGGTAAATATCGCCCTCTAGATTCTGCAGGCCTTTCTTGCGGCTGAGCTCGCGCCGGCCGAGCGGGCCTGTTTGCAAAATATCGCCATTTGCTAAAACGATCTCGAGCTGGCTGATAAAGGCGCTTAAATCGCCGTATTTACCGCTAGCCAATCCAGCTAGATTGTCAGCGATAGCTCCGCCAACTGTTCGGCGCGCATCTAGGCCGTCGAGCGGCGGGATGTTAACACCCTGCAGGCTTAGCGCTTGACATAGGGTTCCAATGGTCGTGCCGGGCTGCAAGCGAACTAACCGCTGCTTGGCATCGTACTCAAAAATATTATTCATATGCCGCGACATATCGGCTATCGCCCCGCGGCCAATTGCGCCGCCTGTAGTTCCGCGGCCTGAACCGCGGACGGTTATCGCCTGAACATGCCCGCGTTCAGCTAGCTGCCATGATAATCGTGCCGTTTTGCGAATATCTTCGGTATTGCGCGGCGCGACGATCATCTCTGGCGCAAGACTCAATACTCCAGCATCTTTAATATAAGCCTGCCGCACATCGGGCCGGAAGTCAATCTCTCCTAGCAAATGTCCGCGTAGGTAATTAGCAATTTTGCTCATACACCCTCATCTTCATATAAATCTATTTTAGCATAAGCTGCAGTAATTTTTCGCGAATTTGTTAGAAGTTTGCTATAATTATTTGTGCAAGCAAAATACGTGCGATTTGCACGGCAGCGGTGTGCCGCTAGAGCTTGCAAACGCTCGCGGATGTGGTGGAATTGGTAGACACGCATGCCTTAGGAGCATGTGCTTTCGAGCGTGAAGGTTCAAGTCCTTTCATCCGCACCAAGGAGATTCGATACACACTCTGAGGAAAATACGCATAAAAAATAACCCGTATATCGCGGGCTATTTTAATTCCCCAAAAATCACGAATCACACGATTCTCGGCGGAAAGAGGTGAGGTAAGCATTTCCATAACTACGATTGTCCACCACAACAATTTCGTTTCCCAGATTTGGTTCCTCACCTCTTCCTGGATGTGATAATACCATAAGCCCGCCTGGTTTGAGAAGCCCAAAAAGCTTGCTAACTGTGGAAAACTGCGGATTTTTGTATGGCGGATCGGCGAAGATTATGTCATACTTGCCTGCGCCGCCAGACTCAATCCATGAATTGACAGGGGCGCTAATAATTTTCGCTTCATTTTGAACGCCTAGCGAGGACACATTATTGCTTAAGATTTTTTGAGCAATTTTATCGCGTTCGATGAACGTTACGCGGGCAGCACCGCGGCTGAGAGCTTCGAGGCCAACCGCGCCAGTACCAGCAAAAGCGTCTAAAACCTGCGCACCGTTAATTTCGTTGCCGATGCTATTGAACATGGCATTGCGAATCCGCTCGCCCATCGGCTTGGTGCGAGTGTTGTTATCTTTAGGTGCATCCAGCAGCCGCCCGCCGAAACGCCCGGCGATTACTCGGATCGAACTCACTGGTGCGCCTCGCGGTAGGCACGGTACCAAAAATACGTGATGACATTAGTGATCAGCGGAATCAGCGTTTGCCGCGTTTGCTGCGCTAGATGAGTCGTCCAGCCGCGCTTCCAAAATTCCTCGTACATGCCCAGCGCGTAAACTTGCTGCACTGCATCGAGAAATACCGTCTGCAAGCCCTTATCATCTGCTAGCTTGAGCCAGATTGAATTTGGCGCCGAATCGGGAAATTTGGTCGTCTTGATGCTGGTCGCTACGCCTAGCTCAAATAACACATGTGTCGCAAACACACCCTTGGCACCCCAATACTCCCAGTTTTTGCTAAGAGTCTCGCGCATGGTCGAGCCTCTGATGATGCCTTTTTCGGCGATCGACGCCCGCTCGTTTTGAGGCCGTCCCCACAACTCCTCGATCTTTTCGCCTAGCGGATAATGATGAGCTGGCGTTAGACCGTCGGTAATGGCATGAGCCATCCAAGCCGCCTCAAAGGCTGCCCGCACATTATTGCGCTTCTTAAGCGTCTGCACCAAATTGGTATAATGATCCATAATCATCTCGACCAGCGCCGTATCGCTGGGGTCGCTGGGGTCGATGAAATGCCACGGCTCATCGACGCCTGGGCTTTTGCGCTTGATACCGTCGGGGCCGTTGTTGCCTTCGAAATGCAAAATATCCTTGGCAGAAGGAAAACCGCGGCCAACCCTTGATATTTTGCGCAAATCGCGGCGTGCAATCCGGTCGATTTTCTGATGCACGCCGATAAAGTTGCCCGAATGCGAACGAAATGTTGTCCCGCTGTACATGCATTGTATTATAGCACGCCGTTTGGCAGCGGCTCGGCAAAAGGCAAAAGACAGATATAACTTGCCAAACATAAGCATTGTGCTATATACTTAGTTTTAAGTTACGGAGAGTCTACAGATACAAAACATCAGCATTCCTCGGAGGTTAAGTATGCGAAACGGCAAAACCAGCAAACAGACTATAGTCATATCGATTATCGCCGTATTGACAATTATCAATACGATTCTGATAGGTGTAATATTTTTTATTCAGAGCAACAAGTTTTGGTCGGTTGACTATATAACCGAAAACCACACGAGGCGTATAATCAATCTAGAAAAACAATTAAAAAAACTCGAAAATAACTCTAATTAAGCGTTGTCACCCGCTGGTTGTGGCGGACGCATGCTTCTAGTGTTGGGTAATTTGATAGCGGTTCGCCTGATTCAATGAAGCGCTTAG
>ERZ773005.570-NODE-570-length-26957-cov-6.800498_pt1 | contig 26957 bp, 27 predicted proteins | sample MGYA00580666_ERZ773005 | MGnify/ENA primary metagenome ERZ773005 (study PRJEB29015, sample SAMEA2737999) | human oral metagenome | biome: human oral; feature: human-associated habitat; material: dental | place: China | collected 2061 ...
AGAGGGCGACGCCGTCGTTCGTGTACGCATCTTCAATGGCGGCGGCGATTTTCTCGTAGCTCGTGCCGAGAGTGCCGTCGTCCGTGCCTCCCGCGGCGACGATCGTCACGTCGCGCGCCATCATCTTTGCGACTTCGGCGACGCCTTCGGCAAGCTTTTTGCTGTGAGAAACTACGATGATGCTGAACATATTTTTCCTCCTTACATGGCGTCCGCCATAGCGCGCAGCATGAAGGAGGAGGAGACGGCGCCCGGATCTCTGTGGCCGAGACTGCGCTCGCCGAGGTAGCTCGCACGTCCCTTGGTGGCGACGAGATCCTTCGTGCGTTCCGCTCCCTGCTCGGCTGCTGCCGCAGCGTCGAGCAGGGCCTCCTTGAGACTCTTTTTCGCCCGTATGGCTTCACTCATGGCACGCTCGGCAGGGCAGAGGGCGTCGAGCATGGTCTTTTCCCCTATGGTCGACTTGCCGCGCATCTTTATGCCTGCGACGGAAGCGGAAAACGCTGCGAGGAAATCTTCAGCAGAAAGCTTCATCTTCCCTTTGAGCGCGTCGCCCGCCTTCATGAAAGCTGTGCCGTAGAGAGCGCCTGAGGCGCCGCCGACACTCGATACGATCGCCATGCCGATGCCCTTGAATATGGCGCCGCTGTCCTTTTCAATGAGAGCGGGGATCTTTTCCATCACGGCTTTCGCGCCGCGTGCCATGTTGATTCCGTGATCTCCGTCGCCGATGGCGTTGTCGAGTTCGGTCAAGGTGTCCTTCTCCGCCTCGATCTTTTCAGAAATCGCCTTCATGATTTCCAGCAGCTTTTTCGTATCCATATAGCGCTCCTTCATTCATTGATGGTTCTTTCTTTCCATCCCTCTGCCATTTTCTTATTTCTTCCAGGCAAGCGTGTCCGCCTTGGCGTCGTAGAGACGCTTCATGTTCTCGTCAAGGCGCAGGAGAGACAGGGAGAAGCCCGCCATCTCGATGGCCGTCATATAGTTGCCGACCATCGTGTCGTAGACCTTGACGCCCTTTTCCTTCATGTAATCCTGCACGAAATCGTTAATGATGTAAAGCTCCATCAACGGGGTAGCTCCCATGCCGTTGACGAGGACGGCGACTTCCCTGCCGCTGTAGTCGAGGTCGGCAAGAATGGTATCAAGGAGTCTCTTGGCCGCCTCATTGGCCGAGAGCATCTTCTCGCGGCTCGTGCCAGGCTCGCCATGGATGCCGATGCCGATCTCAACTTCGTCGTCAGCGAGCGTGAAGCCGTGCTTTCCGGCGGCGGGGACGGTGCACGGGGCGATTGCCATGCCCATCGAGCGGACATTTTTGATGACGTGCTCGGCACATGCTTTGACCTCGGCGAGAGAGGCGCCCTCTTCGGCACGCGCTCCTGCGATCTTATGGACGAAGATCGTGCCGGCGACGCCGCGCCTGCCCGTCGTATAGAGGCTGTCCTTGACGGCGACGTCATCGTTGACGATGACGTAGTCGGCATGAACGCCTTCCTCCTTCGCCATGTCGATCGCCATCTCGAAGTTCAGGACGTCGCCCGTATAGTTCTTGACGATGGCGAGGACTCCCGCCTCGGTGGCGACGGCCTTGATTCCTTCATAGATCTGATCGGGCGTCGGCGAGGTGAAAACGGACCCTGCCACGGCGCAGTCGAGCATGCCTTCTCCGACGTAGCCGCCATGCGCCGGTTCGTGACCGCTGCCGCCGCCGGAGACGAGCGCCACCTTCCCTTCCTTTTTCGGCGTGCGCACGATGATGTTTCCTTCGTCGAGCTTTCGGAGCTTTTTCGGCGCCGCCTTGGCAAGGCCCTCGATCATCTCGCGCTCGACGTCGTCCACCTTGTTGATGAGCTTCTTCATGGATGTACCGCCTTTCTTATCTCTTTCATCTGGAATGGATGGGGGTTCAATTATTTCTGAAATGCGCTGCAATCGAGTGAATTAAAGCCTTCGAGCAGTTTTCTGACCTTTTCGGCGATGGCGAGGACGCCGCCCTTTTCGCGGCTTTCGATGTTCAGCGGCATGTTCGGGTCGTGCAGCGACATGCGCAGGAGCGCCCAGCCGTCGGGGAATACGAGCCGCACGCCTTCGTAGGACGGTTCGGCCAGCTTGATGCCATTTTCCTTGGCGCGTTGAGCGAAGGCCGCGAGGACGTTTGCTGCATAATCCTTGGCATCTTCTTCGCCTTGGATTTTCAAGCGGTATTCGCGGCTTTCCAGTGGATATGCGAGCTTTTCGATGAGCGAGCGAAGCGTGCGCCCTTCCCTCTTTGCCTTGGCTGCTGCGATGAGGAGCTTCACGGCGAGATACGCGCCGTCGTCAAGGTAATAGTTTTCGGAAAGTGCGCCATGACCCGATGTTTCGATGGCAAGCGGCGATACCGTTCCTTCTTCGTTGAGGCGCATGCATTCGTTGATGACGTTCTTGTAGCCGCGCTTGAAGCGATGGTGACGGAGGTGCAGTTCATTTTCCAGGAAGTCGGTCAGCTCGTCGGAGGTGATGGAATCCGTGACGATCGTCGACTTCGGATATTCGGGCGCCAAGATGGCCGCCATCATGGCGATGAGCGCGTTGCGGCTAATTTCCTCGCCCGTGGGCAGGACGGCGCTCATGCGGTCGACATCGGTATCAAAGATCAGGCCGAGATCGGCATGGCTTTCGAGGACGGCTCTAGAGATGGCCGTCATCGCCTCGCGGTTCTCGGGGTTCGGGATATGGTTCGGAAACATGCCGTTCGGCTCCAGGTAGCGGCTGCCCGTGGTATCTGCTCCCAGCGGGGCGAGCACCTTCGTGGCAAAGAAACCGCCGCTGCCGTTGCCGGCGTCGACCGCGATGCGCATGCCGGCAAGAGGCTTCTCTTCGGGTGCGGCGGAAAGCCCCTCGCGAATCTTCTTCTGCAGATGGGCGGCATAGACGGCGATGAGGTCGAACGTCTCGGCCTCTTTTTCGTCTCCTTGAACCGGGGGATTCTTCGAGGCATAGGAAAGAATCTTCTTGATGTCGCTCGCTTCCAAGCCTCCCTTTTCGGTGAAGAACTTCATGCCGTTTCGGTTGTAGGGCAGATGGCTCGCCGTGATCATGATGGAGCCGTCCGCTTTTGTCTCATCGAAGAGAATGGACATGAACATCGCGGGCGTGGAGGCTAGGCCGCAGTCGAGCGCCCTTGCGCCGCGGGAAAGAAGAGCGGAAAGTATGGCACGCTTCAAGGAGGGTGCGGAAATGCGCGAGTCGTGTCCGACGGCGATCGTCATCTTTGCCGCTTTCCTGCCGCTTTTTTCTTCCAGTAAATCCAAGAAACCGCCCGCGATGCGGCCTGCGACCTCTTCCGTAAGATTGACAGGCTCCTCGGCCACGCCGGCCATGGCCACGCCGCGCACGTCGCTGCCGTTCTGCAGCTTCATCCATTCTTTTTCCGCGATCATGAAAATCCCCCCTACGGCTTTTTTTCAACATATTATACCATATTTGTGGAATGATTCGTCATCTGTTCTTCTTCTTTGTTTTCTGCATCGCCGAAAAATTCCTGCTCTGCCGCTATGCAGAGCGCGTGGTAGATCGGCAGATGAAGCTCCTGTATGCGGTACGTTTCCTTGTCGGGCACGGCGAGGAGGATGTCGGTCAGGGCGCGCAGCCTGCCTCCGCCCATGCCCGTCAGGGAGATGACGGAGATGCCGAAGGCGCGAGCAACCTGCGCGGCATAGAGAACATTCTGCGAATTGCCCGACGTGCTGATGGCGAGAAGGACGTCGCCCTCCCTTCCCATGCCGAATACCTGCTGGGCAAAGACGAGGTCGGGCGCCTGGTCGTTGGCGAATGCCGTGCCAAGGGCGATCTGATTGACGAGGGAGAGGGCGGGCAGGGCTTCCTGCAGGTTCTCGATAAGGTATGCCGCATCCTCAGGGCAGGCATCTAGGAGCTTCTGCCTATGTTCCTCTTTCAGGCGGCGCGGCAGAAGGAATCCCTTCATGAGTTCGCCCGTGATGTGCTCGGCGTCCGCCGCGCTGCCGCCGTTGCCGCATACGAGCAGCTTGCCGCCATTCCTGTAGCATTCGACGATCATCTCGACGGCCGCCTTCAGCGGCTCTTCCATGGCGGCGAGCGCTGGGTAGCGCTCGATCAGATGGTCGATGGCGGCCAGTGTCTTTTCTTTTGCCATAATGTCCCTCATTTCTATTCGTTCTTCTTCCTAAGACGCTTCCAGCCGATGCGTGCGAGGAAGATGGCGGCGACGAGCAGGGCGATTCTCCAAGCGGCCTTGAAGAGATTGTCTCCTGCGCTTTCCTGCGCATCCATTTTGTCCTCTCTGTCGCCTTTTGTCGCTTCCTGATAACGCTTCGTCGGCGTAGGGCATGATGCTGCCTGTGCGATGGATGCGGCAGGGATCGCGGCAGCGTTTTCCCGCACAACAAAGATAGGAGCCATGCCGCCGGCAAAAGCTCCTATTATGATGAAGGCGGCGATGATTTTTTTCTTAAAGGGGAAAAGATGCATAGAACACTCTTCTTTCATGGGATCTGCAAAGAGCAAACTTCAAGAAAACCTCAAGGATGCCTGCCTTTTTGGTCGAGCACCTTCTGCAGGGCGCGAACCAAGAAGAGATGCGTCTCATAGTCGAGGTCGTTCGCATCGTAGAGCATGCGCTTCTTGAGGGCGTCGATCTGCTTTTGCAGCTTTTGCCTCATTTCGTCGGGAAGACTCATGTGCGGTGTCCGTTTTCTTCCAGCATCATCTGCTGTTGGGCACGGCTGTCCCAGCCCTCTTCCTGCAGCTTTTCGGGCGCAGGGGAGAGCCTGTCGAGGATTTCCTGAGTCTCCGGATCCATCTCATCGAAATCCGCTTTATTCATTTTGACCAGCCACCTTTACTACTTATATTTTACTCGTGAAAGTCCTAGAGGTCAAGTCAAAGGCGCAGACGGATTGGCGAACTTTCATTAAGGGCGGCGTACTTTTGTTCACGAAGTGTACGTTTGTGCGTGCAGCTTACCCCCCTTTTTTTGTTTGCAAACGGCGATTGACGGCTTTGGCCTGTCTATGCTACAATCAAAGAACGCAATGGGCGTTTTCTATGCCGCTCTTTTGAGAAGCCTTTTCCAGCTCGGAGCGCGGCGCCTTGGTCTTGCGCAATGGAGTCTCGTGAACCCCGTCAGGTCCGGAAGGAAGCAGCGGTAAGCGAATCGCTTCATGTGCCGCGAGGGCGCCTGGGGGTCGCGCCCCGAAGTGGAAAGGGCGGCGCACTTTTTCCAAGAAGCGGACAAAAGTGCGCGTGGTTCGCTGCTGTGCAAAGTTTCGGCTTGGCGCGGCAGCTTTTTTTCTATGGATGAGTGAGCGTCTTCGTGCTTTAGGAGGGATGACATGGCTTACATTGCGCTTTACCGCCAATGGCGGCCGGGAAGCTTCAAGGATCTCGTAGGCCAGACGGCCGTATCGAGAACGCTTTCTCATGCGATTTCTGCAGGACGCATCGCCCATGCCTACCTCTTTTCCGGTCCGCGCGGCACGGGCAAGACGAGCACGGCGAAGATCCTCGCGAAGTCACTGAACTGCGAGAAGGGGCCGACGCCCGATCCCTGCGGCGTATGCAAGAGCTGCACGAAGATCGCAGACGGCACGGCGCTCGACGTCTTCGAGATCGACGCTGCGTCGAACCGCGGCATCGACGAGATGCGGGACTTGCGCGAGAAGGTGAAGTTCACGCCCGCCGAAGGACGCTACAAGGTCTACATCATCGACGAGGTGCACATGCTGACGACGGAGGCGTTCAATGCGCTCCTCAAAACGCTCGAAGAGCCGCCGGAGCACGTCGTCTTCATCCTTGCGACAACGGAGCCGCACAAGGTGCCGGCAACGATCCAGTCGCGCTGCCAGCGCTTCGATTTCAGGCGCATCACAGTCGAGGAGATCGAGGCGAGGCTCGCCTATGTGGCGCAGGAGATGAAGATCCCGTGCGAGAAGGAGGCGCTTCGCCTCATCGCGCGGCAGGCGGACGGCGGCATGAGGGACGCGCTGTCGCTGCTTGACCAGTGCGCGAGCTTGAACGGCGATACATTGACGGCGGCATGCGTCGAGGAGAATCTCGGCCTCATCGGACATGAGCCGATCTATCGCCTGACGAAGGCGATCGGCGAGTGCGCGAAGGGCGAGGTCTTGGAAACGATCGCGGAGCTTCTCGCGCTCGGCAAGGATCCGATGCAGCTCTTGGCAGAATTGACGCTGCATCTGCGAAGCCTCATGATCTATGAGGCGGCGGGCGCTATTGCGGCTCTCAATCTCGCGGACGACACCGGAGCCGCGCTCGAAGAGCAGAAGGCGCTTTTCACGCAGGCGCAGATCATGGCGATGATCGCGCGTCTGCACGAAGCGATGGCGGAGCTTCGCTGGACGCCGCAGCCGCGCATCACGCTTGAGGTCGCGTTGCTCTCGCTCTGCAGCGCAAGCATGGAAGATGGCGCGAAAAGTGCGGCAGCCGCACAATCCTCCCCCGCTCCCGCCGAAGCGGCGCGCATCGCCCGCCTTGAGGCGGAGCTTGCCGCCCTCAAGGCGGCCTTTGCGTCACAAAAAACATCGCTGTCGCCCATCTCATCCTCCGCTGCCCCGGCTGCGAGGCAGCGGGCGGCAAGCCGGCCGGCGAAGGAGGCTTCTGCCGGCACGGCAGCTTCGTCTTCTGCGCCGCTTCACGCCCCTGCCGCACCCGTGAGCGCTGCATCCGCCGCGCCAAATCCCGAAGGAGAGAAGATCTACGCCGAGCTTCTCTCCCGTCTGCAGGAGAAGCAGCGCATCTCCGTGCTCGCTTGCCTCAAGGGCGCCTCTTTCTCGGCAAGCGGCGCGGGCACGTTTCGCCTTCATTTCGCCAGCCCCCTGCTCGCGCGGCGCACGATGCGCGACGACTATCGAAAGATCATCGAGGAATTGCTCGCCGAGATCGCGGGCGAGCCGCTTTCCCTCTCGTGCGAGGCACAGGACGCGCCGAAAGCCGCGCCGCCTCCTGCGCCGAAAAAGAAGCCGCCTTTGGCAGCCCTCGACGAGATCGGGTCGCAAACGCCTTTGCCAAAGCCGCTTGAGATCGACGAGAGCGAGCTTTCGTCCGAAGAGCGAAGCCGCCTGCAAAATGCCGTTTCGCTCCTCGGCGGACATCTCGTCGACCTGCCCGAAGAGCAGCGCATCGCCGCCCTTGCCGCGAGCGGCAAGGCAGTCGCTCAGTCCGTGGCCGAGACGGCAGAAAAAAAGGACGCGCCGACGCTCGATGATGCGCCGGTGCTTGATGACATTTCGTTGCCCGATGATGCGCCGACACTCGATGACGTACCGCCGCCCAGTGATGATGATGCGCCGCCGCCGAGTGACGAGGATGTGCTTTGAGATTGGATGAAATCTGGATGATTCGTACATTTCGATCTCTCTAAAATAGGCTGAAGGAGGTTTATTGTGAAAAAGATATTGACCATAGAGGAACTTATGAAAAGTGCAAAGATTTTCTGTGAAACGGCAAGTGAAGAAAATCATATCGAACTTATCGGAGTTACGGATGGCAAAGCTGTCGGGACATACGTTGAACATAAGTTCCAAAAATTCCTCCAAAAGCGTTATACTGTAGAAATTGGCAACAGTGCAAAAGGCATCGATCTGCCTGGAGCAACGGTTCAAACGGATATAAAAGTCACGTCGATTGCACAGCCGCAGTCCAGTTGCCCCTTTCAGAATGCACGTCAGAAAATTTTTGGTTTAGGCTATAACTTATTGGTTTTTGTTTATGACAAGCAGGATGAGGAAGACGCCTGCACGCTTCTTTTCAAATACTGCACTTTTATCGAAAAGGAAAGAACGGCTGATTTCACAACGACAAAGCGTTTGTGTGAAATGGTGTCGGATGGTGCGAACAGAGAGGACATCATCGGATTTTTAGCAGACAAGGAACTCCCAGGAGATGAAATTGTTTATCAAAAACTGGCTGATGAAATTTTGGCTGCTCCTCCGAAACAAGGTTATCTGACAATCAGCAATGCGATGCAATGGCGCTTGCAGTATAAGAGGGCAATTACATTGGACAATAGCGTTCAAGGGGTATTCAATCATGCATGGTAAGCGTGAATACGGGGATTATCAAACTCCCATAGATTTTGCTGAAAAAGTTTGTCGTTATCTGCGCGATTGCTGTCGAATAAAACCGTCAGCAGTCGTTGAGCCGACTTGCGGAATAGGGGGCTTTCTTAAAAGCAGTTTGTTGTTTGAGGCAAACGAATATTACGGCATCGAAATCAATGCGGAATACTGTCGGATATGCAGGAATTTCATAAGTGAAGAAAAGGTAAAAATCATTCATTCAGATTTTTTTTCTTTTTCCTCCAAGTCATTGATAAAAGATAAACGTCAAGTGCTCGTCTTGGGAAATCCTCCATGGGTGACGAACAGTACGCTTTCTGTTCTCGCCTCTGATAATCTGCCTGTAAAAGCAAACTTCAAGGGCTTGAAAGGCATAGAGGCAATAACGGGAGCCGGAAATTTTGATATTTGCGAATATATCATCTTGCAGTTGGTCAACGAATACAGAGATACAAATGCTGTCATTGCCATGCTTTGCAAAACGTCAGTTGCAAGAAATATATTTAAGGAATTGAAAAGAAGCTATATTTCATTCAATAAATACGATGTTCTTGAATTTGATGCTTCAAAGGTGTTCGGCATAAATGTAAACGCTTGTCTTTTAGTGATTCAGCTTTCTGATCAAGGCGCATCATTAGACGCTTATAAAGTTTATGATTTTGAATATCCCGAAACAGTCAAAGCGCAGTTTAAATATTCAAATGGGCAATTCTGTCGCGACTTGGGCAAAAGAAGAGAAGATTTTGACGGTCGATGCTGCTTTGAATGGCGGCAAGGAGTAAAGCACGATTGCTCAAAGATCATGGAATTGACACTGAGGGATGGAAAACTGCAAAATGGGCTAGGGAAAACGATGGATATAGAAAACGATATTGTTTTTCCCTTGATGAAAAGCAGTATGTTCAAGAAGCCTGTCATTCACGATTTTTCAAAGTTCGTCATTGTAACACAAAAAAAAGTCAGGGAAGGAACGGAGCACCTTAAAAAGGAAGTGCCCAAAACATGGCAATATCTGACCGCGCATACGGCGCTGTTTGAGAGCAGGAAAAGCTCGATTTATCGTGATGCGCCGCCATTTTCCATGTTTGGCGTGGGCGCGTATTCGTATGAAAAATATAAGGTTGGCGTCAGTGGTTTTTATAAGAAACCACTTTTTACACTTCTGTACTCCGAAGACGGCAAGCCTGTTATGACGGATGATACAAGTTATTTTATTTGCTTTGACCGTTATGATGCGGCTTATATCGCAATGCTCCTGCTTAACTCAAGCAAGGTTCAAGACTTCCTGATCGGCATAGCATTTTTGGACGCTAAGCGACCTTATACAAAAAAAGTTCTTGAACGCATTGATTTTGATAAGATTGTCAATGATTTGAGTCTTGATGATTTAAGAAAAACGGAAGAGGCGTTAGCACTGTCGCATTATGCGACCTCGTCCATGTATGAAGAGTTTCGATCATTGCTTGGCGTTGAACGGTTGCAGTTTGCTTGAAATCTTGCCTCTGGATGATGGCGATGCGCCGCCGTCCGAGGAAAACAGTTGACCGAAGGGCCGCTTTGCGGCTATAATCGTAGAAAATGACAAAATGCAGGCCACGCCTGCGTTTGAAAGGAGAAGCGCAATGTTTGGTGGAATGGGAAACATGGGCAATATGCAGGGCATGATGAAGAAGGTGCAGAAGCTCCAGAACGAGATGAAGAAGATGCAGGAGGAGCTGAAGAAGAAGACCGTCGAGGTGTCGGCGGGCGGCGGCGCCGTCAAGATCGTCATGAACGGCGAGAAGGAAGTGCAGTCGCTTCATATCGATCCCGCCGCTGTCGATCCCGAGGACGTCGAGATGCTGCAGGATCTCCTATCGGCCGCCTTCAACGAGTCGGTCAAGAAGGTCGACGACATGATGGCGAGCGAGATGGGCAAGCTCACGGGCGGCCTCGGCCTTCCTCCGGGCATGTTCTGAGATGCAGTACATCGCACCGCTGGCAAAACTCATCGAACACTTTCGCGCACTGCCGGGCATTGGCTCCAAGACGGCAGTGCGTCTTGCTTATCATGTCCTCGACATGGATGCGGCGAAGGCGCGGGCGCTCGCTGCGGCGATCGTCGAGGCGCGGGAGAAGATCGGTTTCTGCAGCGTCTGCTGCAACCTCTCCGACCAAGATCCATGCGCGATATGTACGTCGGAAAAGCGTGACCGCACGAAGATCTGCGTCGTCGAGCAGCCGCAGGACGTCGCCGCCGTCGAGCGCATGAAGGACTACAAGGGCCTCTACCATGTGCTGCACGGCTCGCTTTCGCCGCTCTCGGGCATAGGCCCTGAGAACCTGCGAGTGAAGGAGCTTCTGCATCGTCTGGAAGGAGAGGCGGGAAAAGATGTGCAGGAGATCATCATGGCGACGAATCCCACGGTCGAGGGCGAGGCGACGGCGATGTACCTCGCGCGGCTCTTGAAGCCCGCAGGACTCAAGGTCACGCGCATCGCTCACGGCCTGCCCATCGGCGGCGATCTCGAATACGCCGACGAGGTCACGCTCGCCAAGGCGCTCGAAAACAGAAAGGAAATCTAATATGCTTGAAATCATCGCGTCGCTCGCCGTCGGCATCCTGTTCCTTGCCATCTTGGCGAAGCTTCTCGCCCTGCCCTTGCGCCTTCTGAAGAAATTCATCGTCAACAGCGTCGTTGGCGCGGCGCTGCTCTCCATCGTCAAGCTTCTGGGCTTTCCTGTGACGATCAACATCTTCACGTCGCTTGCCGCAGGCATTTTCGGCGTCCCCGGCGTACTTGCGGTGCTCGTGTGGAGCTGTCGGTAAAGAAATCACTGATAAATTCAGCCGCCCGTCCTCACACGTCCGAGCGAACTCGTTTTATCAGCGCTTGTCAAGGAATCCGTTCAGTGAAAAAGGCTGTGCACAAGTCGAAGCCATCGACTTGTGCACAGCCTTTTTCTTATGTGGTTTCATATTCTCTTCACGTCGGCGAAATGGAGCTTTGGCACATGGTTGATGAGGTTCAGTTCATGCGCCTTCCGATAGAACAGTTCCAGACCTTCAAGATGCTCGTCCTTCAAATCCCAGCGGATGACCTGCAGGTATTCTTCGAGCTGTTGGAAGGTGAAGCCTTTCTCCCCGTGCACGGACTCGATCGTCGCATACTTGTTGGCTACGCCCTTCGCCATGCCGCCTACGAGACGTTCGTAGACGAGCTGCAGCTTTTCGGGCGATTCCCTCGCGAAGGTGCGGTTCGCCGTCCACAGCGAGTAGACCATGCCGAGTCCCGTGAGCTTGTGCCACTCGGCGCCGAGGTCGTAGTAGTGGAGATCCTCGCGGCGGTGATGGTAGAGCCGGAGCGCGTCGTCGCCGATGAAGAGCGATCCTGCCGCATCGCCCGGCACGGGATTCTGCGGCACGATGTGACGCACGTAGTAGTTGGGACTTGCGCCGTAGCCTTCCTTGAGGATGATCTTCAAGAGGCAGTGGCTCGTCGCGGATTTCGCCGTGAGGATGATGCGGTCGTCCCTGATTTCCTCGATGGGCTTCTTCGTCACGAGGAGGATGCTCGTGACCTCCTTGTCCGTGCGCACGCAGATGTCGGGCAGGATGACGAGTTTTTCGTCGCCTTCGGCATAGACGATGGATGATATGCCGCTCACGTCGAGCCTGCCCGCCAGAAGTTCGCGGTTCAGCTCCGCCGGCACGCCCGGCACGAGATGCAGCCCGCGGTTGCCGCCGTGCGCGAGGCTCCAAGTGAGCGGCAGGATATTGAGAAAATGGATGTGCCCGACCCTTGGCTCTGCCATAAATGTCTCCTTTCGGAAGCGCAATGGATGCAGCGCTTCCTTACATATACTCCCACATGTGAAGCAGAGGGCCGCGTCCCTTGCCGATGTCGAGTCCCGCGCGGATGGCGCCCGTGACGTACGCCTTGGCGTCCTCGACGGCGATGGTCAGCGGCTTTCCTGCCGCGAGGCCGCAGGCGATGGCCGTCGAGAGCGCACAGCCCGTGCCGTGCGTGTTTCGGTTGTCGATGCGCTTCTGCTTGTACCAGCGCGCCTTGCCGTCCGCGTAGAGCAGGTCGTCGGCGCTTTCCACGAGATGGCCGCCCTTGATGAGCACGGCGCACGGAAACCTCTCGGTCAGGACTTCGGCGGCCTTGAGCATGGAATCCTCATCGGTGATGGCGACGCCCGTGATGGCCGCCGCCTCGGGCAGATTCGGCGTGACGATGTCCACGATAGGCAAAAGCTCGTCGACCATGGCGAAGAGCGTGTCGCTCGTGATGAGATCGCAGCCGCTTGTCGAGGCGATGACGGGGTCGAGCACGATGTTTTGCACGTTCTTTTCCCGCAGCTTCTCGGCGATCGTGCGTGCGATCACATCGTTCGTCACCATGCCGATCTTGACGGCGTCGGGGCGGATGTCGTCATAGATGGCGTCGAGCTGCGCCGCGATGAAGTCCGGCGGTATGGCAAAGGTATCGCGAATCCCTATTGTATTCTGCACCGTGAGAGCCGTCGAGATGTTCATCGCGTACATCTTGTGCGCCGTAATGGTCTTGATGTCCGCCTGTATGCCCGCGCCGCCGCTCGGATCCGAGCCTGCGATCGTCAGGATCTTCTTGATGTCCTTCATGCTGCACCCCTCCCAAGGGAAGTTCTGATGGATGACGTTTCCCCAGATACTCATATACTATTATCCATTTTATAGTATACCATAAAAATCAAGGTTCTTGCCACAAATCATAAAGTGCGATCATGTTCCCCAGGCGGCGCTTCTCCTCGTTCGTCAGCGTGTGGCTGACAGACTTTCCCTCCGCCGTTGACCAGTAGATGAAGCGTGCCGTGCGGGCGTTCGCCGCGCGGCGCAGGACTTCTGCGCCGTCCTCTCCCAAGGCGATTTGAGAGCGTTCCGTCAGAAATTCGACATCCTTGTCGAGATGGTCGCGCCGCTTCTTTTCCTCGATTTCCCATGTGCGTCGCTCGCCGTCCGTCTCGATGGCGAAGCGGTCGCCGAAGATCCAGCCGCGCATGCTGCTTTCGTGCATCGAATAGTAGTAAAGGATGTTGCAGCGAAATGTCGAAACCCTGCTGTGTCCTAAGAGCGGCTGGACGTAGAGGCCGCCTGAAAGCTTCTTTTCCTCGGGGTAGCTGTACCATGTATAGGAGCCTGAGTCGATGCGTTCCATGCCCTCCTTGAGCTTTTCGATACGCGCCTCGCGTTCTTTTCTTTTGGCCTCTTCTGCAAGACGCTCTGCCTCACGCGCTTCGCGCCGCGCCGCCTCCTGCGCGGCTTCTTCAGGCGAGAGCGTCTCCTCCTCCAAGAGGGCCAGCGCCGACTGCGCTTCATCGCGGTGCGTGCTGCCGTAATATAGCATTGCGCCCGTGAAGAGAGCGACGAGTGCGCAGAACAAGATCGCATAGCGGACAAATCTCACACTTCCGACTCCTTTTCGCAAGGTTATTTTGCCTTGATTCTTTGATTTCTTCTATTATACACGGAATCTGCTTCATTTGCACAAAAAAATTGCACAGTTTATCCCGCAAATGCTTGACATTAGGTCTATGGGATTATATGATACACATGTGAATTTATGCTGCGGATTTGCAGAATATATACAGCATCCGTGGTTTTTGGAACGAAGCTCTCTTTGACTTCTATTGAAAAGAAAGGAATGATCGGCCTTGAAGCAATTTTCCTCCCTGCTCTATAAGGAAGAGGATCTTGCTCTCTGCTTGCAGGAGGCCAAGGGCGTCGCCGCTTCCATGGCGCACATTTCCGATCTTCTCGTGACGCTTTTCGCCTCGGAGCTTTCCGTTCATACGATGGCGGATTTCGAGCGCGCGACAAGAAGGATCTTCCCGCAGGCGAAGGTTGTGGGATTCGCTGCGGAATGCGGCTTTGCCAACGGCAAGATGTGGAGCGGCGAAGACGATCTCTCCGATGCGGCGAGCGCTTCCGTCACCTTCACATTTTTCTCTTCCTCGCGCGTCATCCCTTTGGCGTTTGATGGAGCTTCCGACGTACTGTCTGCGGCTCGCGGACTCATGCAGACGATCTCGCAGGAAAAGGCGGCGAAGGCCGTCGGACTCTTCCTCGCGGCGCAGGTGCCGGGCATTACGGAGCTTCTGGACGCCCTCTCGGAGGCGGATGAGGAGATCGTGTTCTTCGGCGGGCTTCTTTCCGAGCAGACGGACGGCAGGCGCATCATTATTGATGTCGCAGGCCACCGAATGTCGCGCGGCTTCCTCGCTCTCGTCTTCGCCGGCGAGGAGCTTCATGTCAAGGCTCTGCCCTCGTTTGGCTGGAAGCCCTTCGGCCCCGAGGTGCAGATCACGCGCATGGCGGACGACCGCACGATTGTCGAACTCGACGAAAAACCCGCGAGCGAATTCTTCTCCCATTACCTCGGCATACGCCATGGCTGGGACTCGCTTGCGAGCGTCGAGACTTTCCCCATGTGCTTGAGGCGCAACGGCACAACGATCGCGCGCCGCCTCATGGAGATTCATGCTGACGGTTGCGTCTATGTCAGTGCAGATCTTGCGGAGGGCGAGCGCCTGCGCATCGCGTCGGGCGATCCCATCGCCATCATCAGCGAGGCGCAGAGGACGCATAGCGAGCTTTGTGATTTCTCGCCCGAGGCCGTCTTCATCGTCAACTGCATGGGACACTACGTCATGCTGCAGAAGAACAACCTTTACGAATACGCTGCCATCTCACGCGCCGTGCCCACGCAGGGATTCTATTCCTTCGGGGAGTTTTTCCGCAGCAAGGGCAAGTTCATGAAGACGAACCTCATGATGGTCAGCGTAGGCTTTCGCGAGGGCGAGCCGAAGGAAGCGCCGATCTACAAGCCCGTGTCGCCGCAGTTCGGCGATCAGACTTCGATCATTGCCCATCTCGTGCACTTCGTCGACGCGATGACGAAGGAGTGGGAGTCGGCGCACAGCAAGCTCGTCGTCCTTGCCGAGCGCGACGCGCTCACGGGCCTGATGAATCGCCGCGCCATGGAGCGCTCCTTCAAGGATATTTTGCACGACGCGCTCGCCTCGGACATTCCGTTCGCGGTCATGATGCTCGACATGGACGACTTCAAGGGCATCAACGACACCTTCGGACATGCCATGGGCGACGAGGCGCTCGTGGCGCTCGCCGACATCCTGCGCTCGTCGGTGCGCAGCGTGGACATCGTGTCGCGCTGGGGCGGCGACGAGTTCTTCGTCATCCTGACGCATGCCGACCGCGAAGCGGCCGGGCGCGTGGTCGAGCGCATACATCGCGGCGCATCTTCCCTCTCCCTCTTGATGCCCGATCACCGGCCCGTGGGCTTGAGCATCGGCGTGACGCTCTCGCGTGCGCATGATACGCCGGAGACCGTCTTCCAACGCGCCGATGCCGCGCTCTACGAATCGAAGCGGACGCAGGGCAAGAACAAGGTCACCTATCGCTGAAATCCATCGCAACCGACGCCATAGCCGATATACAGCTCCTCAGGCGGATCGCTTGGGGAGTTTTTGTTGCGCGGTTTTCGTGACAGCGGACGCTTTTCGCTGTATAATATCTTTCGTACTGCTTCTGGGCGCTGCGGACAAATTTTTCAGCGCTCAAATTCTTTGCAAGGGAAGAAAACGATCATGAACCTTTTTCGCAGGAAAAGCATCGACGAGCTGCAGGCGGCAGCTGCGGCCTCGGGCATGCTCAAGAACCTCGCCGCTGTCGACCTCTTGATGCTCGGCATCGGCGCCGTCATCGGCACGGGCATCTTCGTGCTCACGGGCGTCGCTGCCGCCAAGTACGCAGGGCCTGCCGTGCCGCTGTCTTTCATCCTCTCGGGACTCACGTGTGCGCTTGCGGGTCTTGCCTACGCGGAGTTCGCCTCCATCGTGCCCGCCTCGGGCAGCGCCTACACCTACGCCTATGCGTCCCTGGGCGAGTTCATCGCCTTCATCGTTGGCTGGAATCTCATCCTCGAATACACGGTGACGTCGAGCGCCGTCGCCGTCGGCTGGTCGGGCTACGTCGTTGGACTCTTCGCCTCGGCGGGATTCGTGCTGCCGCATGAGCTTGTCGCCGCGCCCGAAGAAGGCGGCGTCTTCAACCTGCCCGCCGTTCTCATCACGCTCTTTTTGTCGTTCCTCCTCGTGCGCGGCACGAAGGAGAGCGTCAAGCTCAACCGCATCCTCGTCTTCGTCAAGCTCGCTGCGATCTTCCTCTTCCTCGTGCTCGCTGCGCCGCACGTCGACGTGACGAATTGGGAGCCTTTTTTGCCCTTCGGCTACAGCGGCGTCGTTTCGGGCGCGGCCATCGTCTTCTTCGCCTACATCGGCTTCGACGCCGTCGCGACGACGGCGGAAGAGTGCCGCAACGCCGCAAGGGATCTGCCCGTCGGCATCATCGGCTCGCTCTTTATATGCATGCTGCTCTACGCCGTCGTCGCCGCCGTCCTCACGGGTGTCGTGCCGTATTCGATGCTCGACACGGCGGAGCCTGTCGCCTTCGCGCTGCGCCACATCGGCTACAACGTCGGCTCCGCCATCGTCGCCGTCGGCGCGATCTGCGGCATCACGACGGTGCTGCTCGTGCTCCTCTATGGCCAGTCGCGCATCTTCTTCGCGATGAGCCGCGACGGCATGGTGCCTGCGAACGTCTGCAAGATCCACCGTCGCTTTCACACGCCGTACCGCGTGACGATCCTCGGCGCGATCTTTGTCTCTGTCATCGCGGGCGTCTTCCCCATCGGCATGATTGCTGAGATGGCGAACATCGGCACGCTCTCCGCCTTCCTCATCGCCTCCATCGGCGTCATGGTGCTCCGAAAGACCGAGCCTGACCTCAAGCGCAATTTCAAATGCCCCGCCGTCTGGCTCATCGCGCCGCTGGCTGTCCTCTCGTGTGGCTACCTCATGGCGAATCTGCCGCTCGCCACTTGGCACCGCTTCGGCTTCTGGATTCTCTTCGGTCTTTGCGTCTACTTCGGCTACAGCCGCGCCCACAGCGTCATCGGACGCCGTGCGGCAGAGGAAGCGGAAAAGCAGTGAGGCGGTGAAAAAAGCGGGGGAGTCTTCTTATGAAACGTGTCCGGCACTTTTTTCGATCCTTTTTTGGGGGCTTGACGCGCCGGGATTATCTCTTGGCATGGGGCGTGCTTTTAGCACTGGAAGTTTTCATTTTCTGTGGAGGAGCCATTTTGATTGTTGCTTTTTACATGATGCCGGCAGGATTTTCAGCGGACACGATGGTTCGCCAAGTCATGGTCATCCTGATTCTTTCGCTCTATATCGCGCGGACAGTTCTCGCCATGCGCCGCTTGCACGTCCTTGGTTACAACAGGTTCTGGGCTTTGATCGCCCCGCTTTCTTCCGTTGGTTATTTTCTTGTTTGCTGTGCATTCATAAATGATATATCGGAGAACTGGTCTGATTACACGCCCTCAGGGAAGGATTCTCTCGGTCTCGGAGCCGGTCTCATGATCCTCCTCGGCCTTACGCCATGGATCAGTCAGTTTTTCTACCTGCTCATCGGGCTCTTGAAGGAAAAACACGCTGCCTGATCTAGTTGACTGCTTCCTCCTAATTTTTCGATGGACGCATGACGTTCATCGGCAAGGCCTCTGGATCTTCAACCGCCTTGCAAAATGGTTTCTAAAAATATAGTTCCCATTGATTTTCTATAATAAAGATATTATGATGAAAACATCACTGGAGGATTAGGAGGAGGATTTCTTATGGCAAATGCAAAAAATCGGCCGCCGTTCCGTTACGATATCGTGGGCAGTTTCCTGCGTCCCGAAGCACTGAAGAAAAAGCGTGAGGCGTTCGCCTCCGGCAAGATCTCGGCAGAGGAGCTGAAAAAAGCTGAGGATGCGGCGATCCGCGATCTCGTGGCGAAGGAGAAGGAAGTCGGACTCAAGGCGGTGACGGACGGCGAATTCCGCCGTCGCTATTGGCATCTCGACTTTCTCGCCGCCTTGGAGGGCATCGAAGAAGTCGGAGCAGAGCATTGGTCGGTGGCGTTCAAGGGCGCACAGCCGAAGGCGGCGACGGTGAAGATCGTCGACAAGGTGGACTTCGGCGATCATCCGTTCCTTGAGCACTTCCGCTATCTGCAGTCTCTTGCAGGCGATACGCTCGCGAAAATGACGATCCCTTCACCGAGCATGTTGCATCTCATCTGCTGCGTGCGTGCGACGGACTATGCGCCGATCGAGCGCTATGAGGACGAAGCGGATCTCTTTGAGGACATCGCGCTCGCTTATCAGAAGGCCGTTCGCGCCTTCTACGAGGCAGGCTGCCGCTATCTCCAGCTCGACGACACGTCGTGGGGCGAGTTCTGCGATCCCGAGAAGCGCAAGGCATACGAGGCGCGCGGCTTTGATCTCGACAAGATCGAGCGTGCCTATGTGACGATGATCAATCGCGTGCTGGAAGCGAAGCCCGCGGACATGACGATTACGATGCACATCTGCCGCGGCAACTTCCGCTCGACATGGTTCTCCTCGGGCGGTTACGAGCCTGTCGCCGAAATCCTCTTCGGCGGCTGCCATGTCGACGGCTTCTTCCTCGAATACGATTCCGACCGTGCCGGCGGCTTCGAACCCTTGAAGCACATCAAGGATCAGCGCGTCGTGCTCGGCCTCGTGACGTCCAAGACGGCGGATCTTGAGGACAAGGCGGAAGTCAAAAAGCGCATCGAAGAGGCGGCGAAGTTCGTGCCGCTCGACCAGCTCTGCCTCAGCCCGCAGTGCGGCTTCTCTTCAACGGAAGAGGGCAATATCCTGACGGAGGACGATCAGTGGAAAAAACTGCGCCTGATCCGCGAGATCGCCGAAGAGGTCTGGCACTGAGAAGCCTTGCCTTGATGCATTTCGCTTGATGTTGTTCCTATGAACATAATATGAAGATAAGAAGCGACGTCTCCCGCCTGCAGCTGACTCTCGTCAGGCAGCTGAGTTTGAAAAGGCGTCGCTTTTAATTTTGTCTATTATGGCGAACAAAATATCAATATTATAAAATTTTGTCGATTATACCAGACAGAATTTGCAGAATCCTATTGATTGTCGACTATAGAAGTATTATGATGATACTATACAGAAAATATAAGGATGAATATGAGGTGATGCCATGATTCAGCGCGAGAGCTATATGCGAAGGATACGTCCCTTTATCGACAAAGAGATCATCAAGGTTCTCACAGGCTTTCGTCGCTCGGGAAAATCCGTCATGCTGCAGCTCATTCAGGAGGAACTGCTCGCGCGAGGTGCAAAGAGAGAGCAGATCATTTCCTTCAACTTCGAGTCCATGGCAAATGTGAACTATAGAACGGCCTCTGCGCTTTATGAGGAAATCGCTGCAAGGCTCTCGAAGATTTCGGGGAAGGCGTATCTCTTTTTCGATGAGATTCAGGAAGTCCGCGATTGGGAGCGCTGCATCAATTCCTGCCAGGTCGATTTCTCCTGCGACATTTATATTACAGGCTCCAATGCGAAACTCCTTTCGGGAGAACTTGCGACTTATCTAGGCGGACGCTATGTGGAGTTCGTCATCTACCCTTTCTCTTTCAGCGAATATTTGGCAAGCAGGAAGACGCCTCGGGACATCGCACGTGGATTTCGTTCTTATATCGAATTCGGCGGCATGCCATTCCTCAAAAACTTTCCCGATGATCCAAATTCTTCCCTGCAATATCTGCACGATCTGCAAAACTCCGTCGTCCTCAAGGATATTGTAAAGCGCAATAACGTCCGCGACGTTGACTTGCTCGAAAGGCTCATCGCCTATGTCACAGCCAACATCGCTCATACATTCAGTGCCAGAAGCATTTCCAACTATTTCAAGAGCGAGCGCCGCAATGTTTCTATAGATACCATATTGAACCATTTGCGCGCCTGTTCTGATGCTTACCTCTTCCGCAAGATCTGCCGCGAGGACGTCATCGGCAAAAGGATTCTCTCCGTTCATGAGAAATACTACATCATCGATCACGGTCTGCGCGAAGCCGCCTATGGAAACAATATGCGCGATATTGAGCAGGTCTTGGAAAACATCGTCTGCCTTGAACTTCTGCGTCGTGATTATACGGTGACTGTCGGCAAGGTCGGCGAGAAAGAGATCGACTTCATCGCCAAGAAAGATGGGGCAAAAATCTATATTCAAGTCACCTATCTTCTCGCTTCGGCGGAAACGGCGGCGAGGGAATTCGCTCCTTACGATGATGTGCGCGACAACTACCCGAAATATGTCCTCTCGCTCGATGAATTCGATAGGAGCCGGGACGGCATCAAGCACTGCAATATCCGCGATTTCCTGCTTGCGGACGCTTGGTAAGTGCTGCGCCAGAGAATTTCCCCTTGAAAAAAATCTTCATATCGTTGATAATGAGGAAGACACTTTTTAGGAAGCGCTGAATCTGTCCGCAAAGTTTACACGAAGGATGATTCCCTTATGAAAAAAGAATTTTATGAAGGAATTAAATCTATATTGGCATCCGCCAGAAATAAAGTATATCAAACAGCTAATTTTGCAATGGTGGAAGCATATTGGCAGATTGGAAAATCTATTATTGATGAACAAGACGGTGAAAAAAAGGCGGAATATGGCGTAGGTCTGCTGAAAGAACTTTCCAAACGTATGACGGCAGATTTTGGGAAAGGCTTCACTGTGGCGAATCTGAAGAATATGCGTCAATTTTATTTGACATTTCCAAATGGCTACGCATTGCGTAGCGAATTAAGTTGGACGCATTATCGCTTGCTTATGAGAGTAGAAAATGTAGCAGCACGTCAATTCTACTTAGAAGAGACGGTGAAAGCACAGTGGAGTACGAGACAACTGGAAAGGCAGATTCATACATTTTTTTATGAGCGTTTGCTTTCCAGCAAAAATAGAAATGCCGTTTCAAAAGAAATCCTTGATACAGCACCAGAAAAAATGCCTGAGGATGTTATTCGTGATCCCTATGTACTGGAATTTCTAGGTCTTTCACCGAATGATGATTTTTATGAAAACGATTTGGAACAAGCACTTATCACCCATCTGCAGAAATTCTTGCTGGAACTTGGAAGAGGTTTTTCTTTTGTGGCAAGACAAAAACGCTTCTCTTTTGATGGACGTCATTTTAGAATTGATTTAGTGTTTTATAATTATATCCTGAAGTGCTTTGTATTGATTGATTTGAAAGTTGGTGATTTAACTCATCAAGATTTAGGTCAAATGCAGATGTATGTGCACTACTATGAGCGTGAATTGATGAACGAAGGGGATAATCCTCCAATCGGTATTGTTCTTTGTGCAGATAAAAGCGATGCAGTTGTGCGATATACTCTTCCGGAGAATGAAGCACAAATTTTTGCGGCCAGATATAAATTATATCTTCCCAGCGAAGAGGAATTGCTTAAAGAGATTCGTCAAGAATATCGAGCATTGGAGTCTGCAAAAACAGATGTTTGTGATTAAAAAACGACGCTTTCTCGGCTGTAGGTGACTTTCGCCAGCAGGCCGATGGGCTAGGCTTCTGTAACCGCAAAGTTTCCCCTTGAAAAAAATCTTCATATCGTTGATAATGAGGAAGACACTTTTTAGGAAGCGCTGAATCTGTCCGCGCTTCCTTTTACGCGAACGAAGGGAGAATCATAATGCCTGGACAAGAACCGATCAAGCATACCTGCAGCTTCTGCAAGCGCAAGGTCACGGTGCACGATCAGTATGATATGCCGATCTTTGACCCGAACACGGGATTTGCCATCTGCAAGGACTGCGTCAAGGATATATACAATTTCATCGAGGAGCACGAGGCGGCGAGCGTTGAGAAGGAGAAGCTCGACTTCGCCAGCCAGCTCGACGAGATCTTGAAGAAGAACAAGCCGCATATCATCAAGGCGTACCTCGACGAGTACATCATCAATCAGGATCGCGCGAAGAAGATCCTCTCCGTCGCCGTCTACAATCATTACAAACGCATGAAGTACGGCTACATGAACGAGGACGGCACGGACATCGAGAAGTCGAACGTCATCATGCTCGGCCCCTCGGGCTGCGGCAAGACGGCGCTCTTGTCGCACCTGTCGCGCCTCCTCGACATCCCGTTTGCCGTGACGGACGCGTCGAGCCTCACGGAAGCGGGCTTCGTCGGCGCGGATGTCGAGGTCGCCGTTCGCAACCTCTACTATGCGGCGGAAAAGGACATCGAGAAGGCGGAGCACGGCATCATCTACCTCGACGAGTTCGACAAGATCGCGCGAAAGTCGGGAGCGAACAACTCGATCACCGCCGATCCCGGGCACGAGGGCGTGCAGCAGGCGCTGCTCAAGATGCTCGAAGGTTCTGTCGTCGAGTTCACGGCGCGCGGACAGAGGAAGCACCCCGAAGCGCCGACGATCAAGGTCGATACGAAGAATATCCTCTTCATCGTCGGCGGCGCCTTCGTCGGCATCGAGGATGTCATAGCCAAGCGCATTAAGAAGGATGCGGCGGGCATCGGCTTCGGCGCAGAGGTCGAGGGCAAGGAGAAGGATGCGGCGAAGCGCTTCGACGAGCTGATTCACAAGGTGCGCCCCGAAGACCTCATGCAGTACGGCATCATTCCCGAGATCATTGGCCGTCTGCCCGTCATTTGCACGCTTGAAACGCTCTCCGAGGACGACCTCCTGCGCATTCTGACCGAGCCGAAGGACGCGCCCGTCAAGCAGTACGAAAAGCTGCTTGCGATGGACAATGTCGAGCTGATCTTCGAAGAAGCGGCGCTTCGCGCCGTCGCCAAGAAGGCGATCGAGCGCAAGACGGGCGCGAGAAGCCTCAAGGGCATCATCGAGGACACGATGCTCGACGTGATGTTCGAGATCCCCAAGTCCGACGAAAAGCGCCGCGTGACGATCACGAAGGAATGTCTGGAAGAAGGAAAAGAGCCGAAGATCGAAGTGATCGGATAGGGCGATGCGTTTTTTCCTCGTTGAACTTATCGAGGTTGAGAAATTCAGCCACCTCGAATCGCTTGCACACATACAATGAATATGCTATACTGAATGTGGCAGGAATGAAAGAACAACTTTCACAGCATGTACACGAAAATCCCCCCAAGTCGCCTCTTGGGGGGATTTTTTTGCTATATGCGTCTCAGTGCGCCGCTTTGCGGTACGATTCGGCGAGAATCTGAATCGGGTGGTAGACGACCTGCGGCATGTTGTTCTGCACGACGCCGTCCGTGATGTGCATGCGGCAGCTCGGGCAGCTCGTCGCCACGAGGTCTGCGCCCGTCGCCTTGATGTTGCTGCACTTGCGGTCGTTGATCTCACGGCTCATCTCATAGTGCGCCATGCAGAAGGAGCCGCCGGAGCCGCAGCAGCGGTCATGCTCTTTCATCTCAACGAACTCCAAGCCTGGAATGGCCTTCAAGACTTCGCGCGGCTGTTCCGTGATGCCAAGGCCGCGAACCATGTGGCACGGATCGTGCATCGTGACCTTCTTGTTGACGGGCGAGAGATTGTCCGTGCGGAAACCTTTCTCAATGAGCAGTTCGCTGATCTCTCGTACCTTCGCCGCCATCTTCTCGGCGCGAGGACGCCATTCAGGATCGTCCTTGAGCCATTCGGGATAGTGCTTCAAGGCCTCTACGCAAGAGCCGCAGGCGCCGACGATGTAGTCGACGTCGAGAGCTTCGAAGACGCGGATCGTATTGCGTGCGAGCTGGTTCGCGAGGTCGAAGGCGCCCGATACATGAATCGGCGTGCCGCAGCAGTGCTGCTTGGACGGCAGAACGACCTCGATGTCGTTCGCCTTGAGAACGTCGATGACGGCGTCGCCCATGTCCGTGTACATGTAGTTGATCGTGCAGCCCGTGAAGAAGGCGACGCGGAACTTCGGGTTCTCTACCTTGATGACCTCGGGGTATTGGCTGCGCAGAGGGCGCGAAGCCAGAGGCGGCGTCGCGCGGTTCGGATCCATGCCCGGCATGGGCAGGCGCGACTTCACGGCATTCTTGCCAGGAACTTCCTTGAAGGACATCCAGCCGAACATGCCGCCGAGCTTCAGCGCTGCATCGAAGAGCGGGCGGTTCTGCAGGAGACGGAAGACATTCTTCTTGATCGGGTGCAGGCCGCGCGCCTTGACAGCGGCATTCCTGCCGCGCAGGATCAGCTCGTCGGCTGCGACGCCGCACGGACAGTTCGCTGCGCAGCTCTTGCAGTTCAGGCACATCGCCATGATGTGGTCAAACTCCGCCGAGATGGGTACCTTGCCCGAGAGATAGCCCTGCATCAGAGAGATCTTGCCGCGCGCGACCATCTGCTCTTTTTTCGTCTCGCGGTAGATCGGACAGACGGCTTGGCAGTTGCCGCATTTCATGCAGTTCGCCAACGCGTCCTCGATGTCCGCGAGGAGCGATGTGTCCTGCTTGTTCAGGTCTGCCGCCGTAAATTTTTTCGTATCTTCAGCCATAGGTCAGCACTCTCCAATCAATTTTCCCGGATTCAAGATGAGATTCGGGTCGAGTGCGCGCTTGATCTGGCGCATGGCCTCCATGCCTTCCTTGCCGTGCTGCAGTTCCATCCAGGGCAGTTTGCCGAGACCGATGCCATGCTCGCCCGAGAGCGTGCCGCCCAGCTCGACCGCACCGCGGAAGATGTCGTCCATCGCCTCGTGGACGCGCTTCGTCTCCTCCTCGTCGCGCAGGTCGCAGACGATCGTCGGGTGCATGTTGCCGTCGCCTGCATGGCCGAACGTGCCGATCGTGACATTGTGATCTTTCGCCGCCTTCTTGACGATGGCGAGGAATGCCGGAATCTTGCTCCGCGGCACGGTAGCATCCTCGACGAACGTCGTCGGGCGCAGCTTCGCAAGGCACGGAAGCGCCATGCGGCGAGCCGTCCAAAGCTGTTCCTTGTGCTTCGCGTCGCGGGCGAGCGTGACTTCGCGTGCGTTATTTTCTTCCAGAACCTTCATGACCTTGTCCGCCTCGTCCTCGACGACGACGGGATGACCGTCAACCTCGATGAGGAGGATTGCGTCAGCGTCCGTCGGCAGGCCGACGTGCATGAAGTCCTCGACCGTGCGGATCGTCGCGTTGTCAAGGATTTCGAGCGTCGCAGGGATGATCTTCGCGGCGATGATGCCCGAGACGGCGCGTCCCGCATCCTCGATCGTATCGAAGATCGCGACCATGCTCTTCGTCTTCTCCGGCGCGGGAACGAGCTTCAAGAGAGCCTTCGTGACGACGCCGAGCGTGCCTTCCGAACCCGTGAAGAGCTTCGTCATGTCGTAGCCCGAGACGTCCTTGACATTCTTGCCGCCCGTATGCAGCACATCGCCGTTCGCGAGGACGACTTCGAGACCCTGCACATAGTTCTTCGTGATGCCGTATTTCAATCCACGCAGGCCGCCCGAGTTCTCCGCGATCGTGCCGCCGAGACTCGCCGTCTTGACCGTGCCCGGATCGGGCGGGTAGATGAGGCCGAACTGTGCGATATGGTCGTTGATGTCCTGCACGATGACGCCCGCCTCGACCTCGGCGATGAGGTTTTCGAGATCGACGTCGATGATCTTGTTGAAGCGGAGCATCGAGAGAACGATGCCGCCCTTCAAAGGCGCCGTGCCCGCCGAGAGGTTCGTGCCCGAGCCGCGCGTGTAGACGGGGATCTTGTGCTCGTTCGCGAACTTCAAGACCTTCGAAACTTCCTCCGTCGTGCCGGGGCTGACGACGACGTCCGGCATGTAGATGTGGCCGGGCGTAGCATCATAGGCATAGGAGTAAAGTTCCTCTTCTTTCGACTGAACATTCTCCGCGCCGACGATCTTCGTCATTTCTTCTGCCAGCTGCTGCTTTTCCATTTAGTGTGCACCTCTTTCTCAATGGTGGTTGTCATAGATGAAAACTATAGGGAGATAAACTTCCTATAATCTAAGTATCGCACATTTTTCGCTTTTGTCAATGGAAAATTACGGCTTTTTTCGATAATTCCGATGGTTTTCCTGTGAAAATCCAAGAGGCCAAGCTCAAAGGGAAGAGAGCGATTAGTTTTTTCATATAAGGACGGCGCATAATATTCACGATAGACAAATTCATTTTAGTAAATCTATGCAAAATAGACAAATTTATTTTATATATTTCATACAAAATAGACGATTTTCTATTGATTCAGCTGTATGCGAAGACGAATTCGGAAAGTATCCTGTCGAAATCCTCGCTGTGTGCCCCTCATATTTTTGCATTTACAAATGGAGGTGCATGGTATATATTTAAGTCATGAATTTATTGATTTGAACAAGGAAACAGTATGAAAAATTCGGAGTTGAAGCGTCTGCTGAAGAAGATGGGCTGTCGATTTGAGACACACGGTGGACGCCATGACAATTGGATCAATCTTAAGACAGGAAAGATTTTTCAAGTCCCGCGTCATGATGGACAGGAAATAAAAACGGGCACTCTTGAAGCTATCATGAAGCAAGCCGGATTGAAATGAAGAGGAGGTGTTTTTGATGGCAAAGTATGTATATCCTGCAGTTTTCGCGCCTGCAGCAGAAGGGGGATACGTCGTTACGTTTCCCGACTGGGAGGGGGCTACGCAGGGAGATACGGTTGCGGAAGCAATCGAGATGGCGGCTGATTTCTTGGGACTTGCAACTTGGACAGCGGAAAGCAATGCACAGGAATTTCCTGCGGCGACGGCGTTGGAGAAAGTTGCCGCTCCGCAGCATGGCTTTGTCAATCTCATAGCCGTCGATACGGATGTATACGCTGAAATCATCGAGCGCGAGAATAATCCGATCAAGGAAGCGCTGATAAAATGAAGTTGCCCAGATTTGCATAGATGCGCTGGTTCTATCGAGGAGACAAACCGCAGGCGTAGCGGTGCTACGTCGAGGATTTGT
>ERZ773005.573-NODE-573-length-26876-cov-22.316506_pt1 | contig 26876 bp, 21 predicted proteins | sample MGYA00580666_ERZ773005 | MGnify/ENA primary metagenome ERZ773005 (study PRJEB29015, sample SAMEA2737999) | human oral metagenome | biome: human oral; feature: human-associated habitat; material: dental | place: China | collected 2061 ...
CGTTCCTAATTCGTGATTTGCAAGCGCAATCGTAACCAGTTCGGTGTCCGGACGAATTGCCGCACGCACAGTATCTGCCGTAATAGCACCTTTTTTTGTCGGCGCGACAAGCGTATGTTCGCGCGTTTTTACCGCATTAAGTATTGCATCGTGCTCAATTGCACTTGTTACGATATGTCCATGCGCGCTATGCACTATCAAGTTAATTGACTCCGTTGCTCCCGCCGTCATAGTCACATCGCTAGCCTGCCCACCGATACATACCGCTAACCGATGTTTTGCATCTTGATACGCTCTTTTCACCTCAACTGCCGCAGCATATGGCGCAGATGGATTAAAAAACTGCTCGGAAAAATACGGCTGCATCGCCGCCAGTACACGCTTATCAAGCGGCGTCGCTGCCGCATGGTCAAAATACATCATACCCAAATTCACTATTATATTATACCAATTTTTGGTGCGTCGCGGGATCGCGGCGGTATAATTGCCGGGCAATTTGCTCATAGTACATGCGCACAGCGACGCCGAAATTGCGCAGCTCGTCGCCTTCTAGATAATCGTAATGCGGACCAGCCTGCACTTTTAGAATACCTTTGTCTGTGATCTCGTACCTAATTGTATCGGCTTGCAATTTACGCTTCGCGTCAAGCCACTCTTCATGCCAAATCCAAGTTTTGTCGTCCAGGCAGAAGAATTCGCGGCGATGCCCATCGGGAATCGGGCCGAATAATTGCGCGCCGATTTCACTCTCAAGCGTCAACAGCTCGCGTTCGCTCAACGGCTGCAACGGTCGTTTGCGTTTTGGTAGCTTTAACCACTCGGATGGCATGTCATCGCCGACGAGTAATTTCAGCGCTTTTTTCAGTACGGAAGCCATTTATGCCGCCTGTTCGAAATCAGATTGATACAGCTCGCGGAGATACGGCACAAGGCTGGAATAGTGAGCAATCTCCTCGTGCAGCGTTAGCGGTCGCTCTCGTGTTTGCTGCTGCCACATTGCACCGTGCGCGACTTCGCCGACGCGCACAAGCGTTTCTTCATTTGGTACAGAAGCCTCAATTGACCGCGCTCGCTCAATTGCCTCATACGTCAGATCTTCAGTTGTATTCGCAAAAACTTCAGGATTTTCTGAAGCTTGAAATTCGGTGGTGGCTCGTCGTTCCTCTCGCATAATGTACTCCAAAAAGTGTTCGCGTATTCGCGGTTGTTATCCGCGCAATATCATCAAGCGAGATACCTCGCACTCTCGCCTGAAACTCCGCAACTTTGCCCACGTAAGCTGGTACATTCACTTTACCACGAAATGGTATCGGAGTCAAGTATGGCGCATCTGTTTCGAGTAAAACACGCTCAAGCGGCGCATGGCGATACATTGTTTGCTGCGCCGTATCTTTCGTAAACGTACTAATGCCGTTAATTCCCATATACAAACCGCGCGTAAATCCTGCATCTAAATTTACCTGCGTATCAGTGAAGCTGTGCAGAACACCGCGAATGCCAGAAAACTCGTCAAATACCGGCCAAAAATCATCAAACGCATCGCGCACATGAAAGCTCACCGGTAAATCAAACGCTACCGCCAGCTGTAACTGCTCGCGCAGCCGCTGCAACTGCACCTCTCGCGGACTGTGATCGTAGTGATAGTCTAGCCCGATTTCGCCAATACCAACGACTTTATCGGATTTTTGCGACAGCAGCTTACGGATATCGTCCGCCTGATTGACCGCCGCCTCGTGCGGATGAATCCCAACGATCGCCCATACGTTATCGTGCGATTCCGCAAAGGCAACCGCTTCATGCGAGCTACGAACATCCGTACCAACGCAAATCATCGCAACACCGGCGTGAATTGCTTCCCGGTACGCACGCTCGCGCGTTTCATCATCGTAGAATTCCGAATCGTGCAAATGGCAGTGCGAATCAATAAGCTTCATGATGCTTGTTTGGCGCCGCGCGGATCGGGTGTATGAATATAGATGCGTGGAAATAGCGGCGCAAGTTCCTGCGGCACAACGCCGCTTGCAAACAACCCGCGAATATTGTCGGCAGTTTGTGGTAAGAACGGCGTTAACATATCCACCACCTGCAGCAATGTGCCGCATGCATACGCCAAAATCTCCGATAAGTGCGCCTCTGCTTCCGGGTCTTTATCGCGTTTTTTCGCAACTTGCCAGGGCTGTACGCGCTCAATATACTGATTCAATGAACGAATCGTTTGCCAAACTTCGGCAAGCGCCCGATCAAAATTAAATGACTCCATAGCCGCACGGTACGGACCCATATCATGTTCTGCTTGAGGCGCGTCACCGATTACTCCCGCCTGATAGCTCAACACCATTTTTGCCACGCGCTGTACTAAATTACCAAGGTCATTACCAAGCTCGCCATTGTACGCCGCTTCAAACTTCTCCCATGTGAAATCACCGTCTTCTTGCGTTGGCACGTGGCGCAGAAAATAGTAGCGAAACGCATCAACGCCGTAATGCGGTACGATATCGCTCGGTCCAACGCCATTACCTAAACTTTTCGACATCTTTGCGCCATTGACGTTAATAAATCCGTGGACCAATAATACTTTCGGCAACGGCAAATCAAGCGCCATTAACATTGCCGGCCAAATTCCAGCATGAAACCGCAAAATATCTTTCCCGACGACCTGCACATCTGCCGGCCAAAAGCTTTGCCATTCTTCTGTACGATCCGGATATCCGATTACGGTAATGTAATTGCTGAGCGCGTCCAGCCACACGTACATCACTTGGCTGTCGTCGTCAGGAACGGCAACACCCCAGCTCAGATTTTTGCGCGGACGAGACACCGACACGTCCTGCAAACCGTCACTCATTAATGCTAAAAACTCTTTTTTACGAAACTCTGGTATAATCTTCATCCTGCCCGACTCAATCGCCTCGCGAATTTTATCGGAGAATGCGCTAGTCTTAAAATAATAATTTTCTTCGCTCAAACGCTGGTATGGTGTTTTATGATCGGGGCACACGCCGTTATTCTCAGCAGCTTCCGTATCTGTTACAAATGCTTCGCAGCCCTGGCAGTACCAACCCTCGTAACTGCCTTTATAAATATAGCCGCCTGCCGCTAACTGCCGCCAAATGTACTGCACCGCCTCGCAGTGATGCGCGTCGGTCGTACGAATGAAATCGGTCGATGAAATATTCAATTCGGCGATCATCTTTTTAAAGTTTTCATACAGCTGATCGACATACGCTTGCGGCGTTAAATTATTCTCCGCTGCTTTTGCTGCAATCTTATTACCGTGCTCATCTACACCCGTCTGAAATCGAACCTCGCGACCATTCTGCCGTGCATACCGCGCCCAAACATCCGCCAACATATAATCCATCGCATGACCAATATGCGGCAGACCGTTAACATACGGAATAGCGGTAGTGATGTAAGCGTGTTGTTTTGTCATAGCACTTATTATAACAGACTACGACGTACGTTTTGCATACACCATTAATCGGTGATCCATTGTACTGCCGCTATCAATCCATTTTCCAGCGCATGTCATCAAATTCAGTCCTTCGTCTACGCCATTGGCGGGACGCATAAATTTATTCATATCAACATTCTCCAACTTCACCGTCTCGGACGCAACAACTTGATAATTGAATATGTTTCCCGCACCATTTTCTATCGTTATTGAATCGCCATTTTTCAACTGACTAAGTTTCTCAAAAATACCATGCCGCGTCGGGCCAGACACGTGCCCCACAATGATGCTCGCACCTTTTTGCCCAGGACGGACGCTTCCCGTATACCATCCCGTATCAAAAACGTTGATTGGAGCCTGCATAGAACCATCAGCATTGACGCCCATCTGCAAGACGCGCGCTTTTACGCCAATTGCGTTGATATGAATGATTCGCGGCAATTCAGGCGCAACTTTATAACGAGCGATTACATCATCGCTAACATCTTTCTCGTCCTTGCCTTCAGCCGCCTGGCGTTTGTTAGAGTCATCGCTTTGAGCGGCTGCCACTGTATCGCTTCTTTCTTTTTTGACCTTTTGATTCAATATAAGCGTGTCTGCTACCGTATACAGCGCAAGCACCGTTAGCGCAATCGCTATTGACCGCGAAAAGAACTGCCAAGTGACAATCTTTTTCTTTACTTTACGCAACGCCCCGCTTCGTCGTTTATCTCGTTTGGGATGCGCCACTTCTATATTCTCCAGCATATAGAGAATTTTCGCTGAACGCGTAAGGCGTCGAGCTATCACACTATTTCTACGTTGATTAGCTGCTTGAGCTTTTCGGCTTTTTTGTAGCATAGGTGAACGTAGCACGCTTTTTCTACTACGTACCGCAGTATTTCTCACGTCCGACACCATTCTCACGCGCGGTATACATGCCGATTGACAAGATGTTTGGCACTGCACGCGCGGGCTACTCAAACGACAACCCATTCGACGATCATTAAAATCATACCGTACCCTCTTGCCCATAATCATTTTGTATTATAAAAAATACTGTACCTCTGGTCAAACTATTAGAGCGTAGTGTTAATGAATGTATTGCCCTGTTAACCACTACTAATTCGCGTCATCACAATAATAGTAAAATCTACATGTATCATTAGCTGAATGGGTATAGCATATTATACGTCCAATTATTACTATATGATCCGTTGATATGACAGTATACGCAACGTCGCCTCGAACACAAAACACACGGAGCGACGAACGACATGACTGACGCATTCATAAGAGATACCGTGATTAAGCATTAGCATTATGTCGTCGCACTTTGACGACCGCATAGGGCGAAACCGCATTGACATCGATCAGCAGCGATCATGTCTTATTCTGCTCGCTCTTTTTGGCGTATAATCGCGCTAAGTCCAGCCACTGCGCAATCGACAGCTCTTCTGCACGAGCATCAGGCGAAATGTGTGCACGAGACAAAAGCTGTTCAACACAACTCTTATCTAGCTGCAGCCCGCCCGCCAACGAACTGCGCAGCTTCTTGCGCTTTGCCGAGAAACCGGCCTTCACCAAGCAAAAAAATATTGGCTGCCAGTCGTGCGGCACGACCGGCTCGCGATAACGCTTTAGTATCACCACCTGTGAGTCAACTTTCGGCGGCGGCGTGAATAGTGCCGCCGGCACAACTACACCAGTATTCACTTGATGAAACACTTGTGCGGCGATTGCTAAAATGCTGTATTTGCCCGGGCTCGCTGCGAGCCGTTCAGCGACTTCTTTCTGCACAAGCAACACCATCATACTCGGCGGATTGTTACATTCAGAAAACGTTTGGATAATCTTACTCGTGATGTAATACGGCACGTTTGCAACGATTTTGTAGCCATGCGGCAGTTTGGACGGATCAAACCGCAGAATATCTTGATTAACAACCTCAAGATTCTTACCCGGAAATTGCCCAGGTAATTTACGTGCCAAATCTGTATCAAACTCCACCGCCACCACACGACCAGCGCGCGCAAGCAGACGGCTCGTTAGCGTACCGAGCCCAGGACCAATCTCAAGCACCGTATCGTTTGGTGTTAATTGCGCCGCATCGGCGATATACGCGAGTATGTCTGGATCGTGCAGCCAGTGCTGACCGAGAGATTTTTTTGGAATAGCCACTACAGCACGCCTTGAGCTTGCATTTTTCGCGCACACCCAGGGAACTGTGTATAGATACTTGAGCGCGACAATAAATTCTGGACGGCTTGCTTCTGCGCTTCAAGCGGCGCCTGATGCGGCAACACGCCCTTATATTCTGCCGGCGCATTACTTCGCCATGTGCCTGGCATAAATTGAAATGCACCGTAAAAACCGTTTCCTGAATTACGCGTCGCCGTCATGCCGGTTTCACAAACGCCAAGCGCGGTAATTTGCGCTTCGTTCAACGGGCCGCCGGTATAATTAAATTTCGCACCAACCACCTCCACTTGTTTCACCGGTTGCTCCGTAACATTACTATTCACTTCTTTGCGCGACACTTCAACGCCATTCTCAATTTTAATTTCGTACGTTACCGTGCGCTTGCCTTTTTTACCGGCTGTTTTCACTTCTTTATAACTCGCCGGTTGATTCGCATCCTTAATTTTTTCAGTTTCAAACGGTACTTCCTCCTCTTGTGTTATCGTCTGCGTGCCTTCGCGATACAAACGCACATGCAAGCCGGCGGCGAGCGGCGTATCGACACTTGGTACAACAACATCATTCTGCGCCAATGCGATATGTTTTCGATTAAGCATATCGCCAACAGTTTTGCCAAGGCTATACGACGTCGACGTTTTACCATAAAAGTCGAAGGTAAACGGCGTGGCGCGCGTTACCGTCATGATTTCAGAAGCACCATCGCCAAGCGGGTTAGTAGACTGCGACAATTCTGCCTTGTCCTCGTCATGAAGCGCTAAACCTGCGTGCTTTGCGATCTGCGCACCTGTGCGGTACGATGTAATCACTTTTGTTGCCGTTAGTCCGTCTTTTATCACAACCGGACGAGCTCGGTAAACATTCACCTGATATGAGTTAGCAACGAGCTTCGTGTCAAGCGCAGGCTCAGTACGATCGTTTGCGTCAATCGCGATATTCGCGTCGGCGAGTGCTTCTTTGAGTGTTGCTTTCTTCGTTATAAATCCTTTTACTGCGCCGTCGTCATGCAGCGCGATAATATGCTCGCCTGCTGCCACCGACGTATCGCCAGCGCGAACGGGCGGTGTCGCCGCCACATACAACGCAACGCCAAACAGCGCGATAAACACCGCGCCAATAATATGAGTGTAAAAAGGTGATTTTGTAATCAATCGCTTCATACGAGCGCACCCTTTCAAGCACGCCCGCTCATTATAGCAGATTTTCGTCGTTTATGCTAGTTTCTCAAGCCGCGCGTACTCAACATTAAGCTTTTTCGTCACACCGTTTTCAAACGTTACGCTTACCGCTAAGCCGTCGATATCAACAATTTCGCCCGCACCAAATTGCGGCGAGCGCACTCGGTCGCCAATATCATAATCCATCACAAACTCGTTAAATTCATTGTAACGCGGTCGCGGCGGACGGGCTGGCTGCTGATCAAATATATCCGTGCCCATATCCTCCAGAAAGCGCGACGGTGTACGATACGATCGCTGTCCGAATTGCTGGCGGCTTTGCGCATACGTCAAGTACAGCTCTTGGCGCGCCCGCGTCATGCCGACGTAGCAAAGACGGCGCTCCTCCTCAAGACTACGCGGACCCTCTTCAAGCGCGCGCTCGCTCGGGAACAGCCCGTCTTCCATACCGGCCATAAATACTACCGGAAATTCCAGGCCTTTCGCGGCATGCAGCGTCATCAGCGTTACTTTTGCGGCGTCATTTGCCTGATCGGCTGTACTCATCAAGGCAACTTCTTCCAAAAAATCCGGCAGCGTTGCAAATGCCTGCGCATCCGCCGCGAGTACGCCAAGATTTGCTTCGCGCTCCTCAGCTTGCGGCGTGCCATCAAGCACGTAGTCCCGGTAGCCGGTTTTTTCAATTAGCTGCTCAATAATTTCGCTCGGGTTCGCGCTAGACATCACGCGCGCTTGCAATGCACCCAGCGTATCGCCAAGCTGCATAAACGCATTTTTAGCGCGCGGCGTCAGCATGCTCGTTTGGTCGGCGTTTGCCAGCGCCGCAACGATATCCATATCTGTTTCCGCCTGCCACAGTAAAAATTTTTCAACACTCGTCGCACCAAGCCCGCGCGCCGGCACGTTCACAATCCGGCTAAAGCTCATACGATCGTTCGGCTGATATAACAATCGTAAATACGCTACGATATCTTTAATCTCTTTGCGATCATAAAACCGCACGCCGCCGACCAACTGGTACGGAATTCGCTGCTGCATAAATGCGCGTTCAAAGGCAAAACTCTGCGCATTCGTGCGATAGAGTACAGCAAAATCGCCGAAATCGCGCGCACCGATCGACGTCTGCGCCGTAATCCGGCTCGCTACAACATACGCTTCTTCTGACTCGTCCATTACCGCCTGAACCTGTACGGGCGTACCATGCCCTTCGTTCGTCCAAAGCGTTTTATTGGTGCGCTCTAGGTTTTTGCTGATGACCTGTTGTGCCGCATCAAGAATTGCACCGGTTGAACGATAATTTTGCTCTAATTTCACAACGGTTGCGCCTGGAAAATCGCGCTCGAAATTCAAAATATTTTTGAAATCCGCCCCGCGCCACGAATAAATCGACTGCCAATCATCGCCGACGACGCAAATATTACGCGCATCGTTCACCAGAAATTTCACAATCGCGTACTGCGCCGCATTCGTGTCCTGATATTCATCAATTAAAATATGTTTGAACCGCCGGCGATACTTACTGCGCACATCCGGTACATCGCGCAGCAAACGCACTGTTTCGATCAGCAAATCATCAAAATCAAGCGCGCCCGCCTCGCGGCGCAGCCGTTCGTACGTATCGTAAATTTTTGCCACTGACTGCTGAAACGGATAATTGGCATTTGCCGCATATTCGTCAGGGGTCAGCAAATCGTTTTTTGCATTTGAAATTGCACTGCTGACAGCGCGCGGCTTGACTTTATCGGTACCGATCGACAGCTGCTTCATCGCCTGTTTGATCAGCCCCTGCCGGTCGTCTTCGTCGTAAATAATGAAGTTTTGCGGCACACCAATGTGCTCGCCGTCCATGCGCAAAATCCTCACGCAAATGCCGTGAAACGTTCCCATCCACGGCATGAAACGGCGTGAATTTTCCTGCCTCGTCAGATGTGCTAACCGTTCGCGCATCTCGCGCGCGGCCTTATTTGTAAACGTTACGGATAGAATCTCATTCGGCCAAACTCTCTCGTGTGCCAACAGGTACGCAATACGATGTGTCAGCGTCTTCGTTTTGCCGCTGCCAGCGCCCGCCAAAACGAGCAACGGACCGGCTGTCGTCTCAACCGCTTGTTTTTGCGCGTCATTCAGCCCCTCTAGAACATCCATGAGCTTTATTATACGATACTAGCGGTTCATCAAGAAATAATAGCCAGCCGCACCGGCAAGCGAACCAAATAGTAATAGTACAATCAGCCACACGACGCGCACCGCCGGATTCTTCTTTGCTTTCGACGCCGGTGCTTGTTTTATCGCCGGCGCATCGTCATCAACATCAATATGATACTGCTCAGTGTCATAAATCGCCGCGTTCGGCTCCGGTACGACATCGCGTTCAACATATTGCTGCGGAATTGACGTCGTGCTATTTACTGCTTTTTGCTCGCTTTCAAGTGCTGCCACCTCTTCAATCGTCGCAGACATATCAAGCGTTGGTTCGGGATCAGCTTTCACTGCTTCAATATGCGGCGTATCGTGCTCAAGCAGTTCTGATGCGGGCATAGGTGGTCGGCTGTTCTCGGTAGTAGTATTTTCAGGCTTCGTGGGGTCAAAAAAGTTTGTTGTTTCCGGCTCGGCAATTGCGGAAGTATTGCGCTCAACAGGCGCTGGCGTTTCGCGATCAAGCGCTGATAAGCGATCGACATCAGACAAACGGCGGCTGGCTGGCGCGGACGTTGGGGTGCTCATTTTCGGCTCCGCATTTGCCACCGGCTCGGCACCTAACATCCCATCTTCATCATCTGCTGGTATATTATCGCGCGACGCCGCGGGAATAGCATTCGCTGTGAGCGTCTCGCCCGGCTGCGATACTTCCAAATCCGCCTGGAGCGCTGCCGACAAATCATTCATTTGCTGCATTGACGGCTCTTGCTCATGCTGCCACGCGTCAAGCGGACGTTTCGCTGGTTTAGTATTCGGTAAGAATGGCGATGCTTGGGTCTCCGACTCCGTGTACGCCGGCTCGTGCAATTCGCTCGCCGCTGACGCTTGACGATTATCGTGCACGGCAGTATCCGCCACGTCGGCAAGCGGCGCGTTAGCAGAGCTCGCCAGCGGGAGCGGCGAATCATTTACTGTCTGGCTATTCATGTTAGAGTGAAAATCATGCTCGGCGATATCACTGTTTTTTGGCTCAGCGAGCGAAGTATCATTTGCCGCGCCTGTCGATTCTTTGTCAAATTGAAATGCGTCAACCGCCGGCCGCCCGGCGCTATGAGTTTCTACTCTAGAATCATTCGTTTCTGTATTAGCATTCAACGATAGAGACGATTCTTGCGTTGCATCGCGCTCGCTGGGCGGCGTAATTGGTTGCACGGTGTGCGGCTTTCGCGACACAATCTGCGAGCGGCGCGCTGTCATATTCGACGACGGATGCACCATATCCATAAACTGACCACGGCGGTGCGAACCAACAATCGGCTTTACCGTCGACTCACTCGCGCCCGCTGGGCGGCTTATTTCTGGTGCACTGCGGCGTTCAGGTGTCATTGACCGGCTAACGCCCGGCGCCGACTGACCCGCTGAGTCGTTCGCTTTTTTCGCGTTGTTTTTTGCCATTGCCGCACTAATTGAGCGGTCAAGCTCGTCAAAATCAAATTCCGTCACGCCGCTTTCCTCGCTACCGCCTTATCAATTACATCGGCTTTTTTAATAATCTCCGCAAATGCGCGTACATCCAAACTCGTATCGCCGATTAGCAAACCGTCGACACCGTCGATCTGCAAATACGCGCTTGCATTATCAACATTCACGCTACCGCCGTACAGCACGCGCACATGTTTTGCTGCCAACGCGCCAAACAGCTGCTTGATTTGTTTGCGAATCAATTTCACCGCTCGCGACACGTCACGCGGGGCGGCAAATTTGCCCGTACCGATCGCCCAGACCGGCTCGTACGCAACGACAATATGTTCAACTTCAACACTCGTAATGTTTGCAAGTCCGCCAATCAACTGGTCATGGATAGCATCAGCCGCTTCGCCGTCAGCGCGCTCGCTCGCCGTTTCGCCGATACACAACACGGGCGTGATACCGTTGCGCACCGCCGCTTGAACTTTGCTACGAATATCTTTTGACCGCTCACCAAACACGTGCCGCCGCTCGCTATGCCCGACCAAGCCGTACTGCACCAGCCCCCGCAATTGCGACGCCGACACCTCGCCTGTGTATGCACCATGGTCGCGCCAATAAAAATTCTGTGCCGCGAGATTAAAGTGATGATGCTGCACCTGCAAATGGAGCGGCTGAACCGCTAGCATCGTCGGCGCAAGCACAATCTCGACGCCGCGGCGTTTGCCAACCAGATCGTCCAATCGGTGCACAAACAAGCTCGCCTCGTTCACCGTGAGGTTCATTTTCCAGTTCGCAATGATAAGTTTCTTGCCCACGTTTCGAAAATACTTATGATTAATCTTGTTACCAGTGTACTACACTCGCCGGCGCGCGTCTAGCACTCCGAAGCATCATTTTTTATAAAAAATACACCTCAGACTAAAGAACGCCGAGGTGTATTTTATTGCGCCACCCAAACCCGCTACTCAATAACTCGCACGCGCAGCGTATCGGTACCGCCCGTCGCGCCAGGCTGGCGACCGCTCACGACCACAACAACAAGGCGGCCATTACTGCTGTATTTGCCCGTTGTCAGCAACTCCTTCGCGACATTGACGCCAGCATGCTCTTCATCATCGCGAACATAACTGCGCGTCGCATACGACAATGCTAATTGCTGCGCCACACGCGGCGACGGCGTCACGGCGATAATCGGCAACTCAGGGCGAAGCGCCGCAATCCGCGCCGCCGTTGCACCCGACTTCGTCTCGGCGATAATAAGATCTGCATCAACACGCTCTGCCACCTCAACCGCCGCATGCGCGATAGCATTACGACGGCGGTTTGCTTCACCTTCTTCAATCGGCATGTCGTTCATCGGCCAGCGCGACTGCGTGTAGCGCACCGTGTCTGCCATCATTTTCACCGTCTCAACCGGGTAATTTCCGTTCGCCGTTTCATCGCTGAGCATCACGACATCCGTGCCAAGGATTGCTGCAGTCGCAACATCGCTGACTTCGGCGCGCGTCGGCTCAGGACTGTCAACCATACTCGCCATCATCTGCGTCGCCACGATAGACAATTTACCGTATTTACGACACAAGCGAATAATTTCACGCTCAACAATCGGCACGATTTCGGCGCTCGTCTCAACCGCCATATCGCCGCGCGCCGCCATCACGCCATCGGCAGCTTTCACAATTTCCTTCAGCGTCTCCGGCTCAATCGCCGCCTTCGTTTCAATCTTTGCAATAATCTGCGCCGTTGAGCCTTGGCTCACTAAGATTTGCCGCAAGTTATTAACATCATCTGCGCTCTGAATGAAACTCAACGCTACAAAATCAATATCTTTATCAGCGCCAAACTCAATATCTGCCATATCTTTCGGCGTAATAATATCGCCGCCAAAGTCAGTATCCGGCAGGTTCAAGCCTTTGCGGCTCATCAAAAAGCCGTCGTTGTCGATTCGTACTTTAATCGCCGTATCGCTTACGCGCTCAATCATGTGCCCGCGGATTTTACCGTCAAACAAGTAGACCGGCTCGCCAACTTTTACTTTATCCGCCAAGTTATATTGAATCGGCAGATTCGCGCTGCCGTCATGCTCTTGAATCGCATGGTCAAGAACGATTTCGCTGCCCGCCTTTACGTCAAAGTGATTATCCTTCAACACACCTAAGCGGATTTTCGGCCCTTGCAAATCCTGCAAAATCGCTACCGGACGACCAATTTGCCGGCTCGCATCGCGAATCCATTTGATTTGGTCAAGGCGTTCTTCATAACTGCCATGGCTGAAGTTCAAGCGAAAGCCATTTGCGCCCGCCTCAATCAATGCTTTAATTTTCTCCGGTGAATTTGTCGCTGGCCCCAGAGTCGCCAGAATCTTCGTTCGTTTAATTATATCTTTCATTACCTATATATTTTAGCACAATAACGATACGTTGCACGAGGCGAAAAAGCATTCTATTTATCACTCATCGCGTATATCACGAATAGGATTACGCATCGTGTTGCGTACAAGCGGCTGCATACTCGCAACCAGACTAATAGCTACTATCGCTGCGATCACGACAAGCAATAACGGCGAATCAACATTAAATAAACGAACGGCTGGTGCGCGATCAACAATACCAAATGCTGCCGCCGCTGTATCGGTCAGTACTCTACCGTACGAGTAATCGACTGCTAAGGCTATTACGATTCCGACTACCACAGAAACAAGCACGACGCGCAAAGCAATGAGCATAATATACACAACATAAATATGAGCAATGTCGCGACGCTTCGCACCCATTGCGCGGTACACAGCGGTTTCTTTACGGTTCTCTGCCATGATACGCGAAACTGTAAACCAAATGATAACCGCAGCAAGCCCGAGCGCTACCGGAAATGCAATAGCCGCGATTTTGGTAAAGAGCTTGCCGATTTCGTCGACGATGAGATAGTTTGAACCATATGGTGCAGCGAGAAATTTTTTGCCGCACTGCGTGTTCGACGACGGACAGGTTTCGTTGTCAAGAAACGCCCGAGCCTTTTCGGGGCTGGCAAATTCAAGGACACGCGCCGCGAAATCTTCATTCGCGTCCATAGATCGCGATGGCCGCGCACTATGTTCGCGGCGAATGTCTTGAGCTTTCAAATGTTCCGGCAGCGTATTGTACATTTGGAGCGGTATATCAAGCGTCATTGATGTATTCTGAGCAGTTAGCAAACTCTTTACATACTCATCTAGCCCCTTGGTGTAATCAATATACGGTTGGGCATACTTAATACCAACAATTTGGAATGTAACAAGCTGATGTCTTGGCGCAACATACGTGCCAAGCTTTTTCTGCACGTCGTCAGCGTTCACATCCGCCTGTTTTTCGGCGGCGGTGCGCGAATCTTCCTTTACGATAATATCGCCGCACGGTTCCGTCGGATAATCGTAGAGTAAGTGCGGCTTTTCATATCCCGTCGTGCGCTCATTATTTTTCATCTCAGTATAATCACGCTGGATTTTCTCTAATATCGTTTGCTCAGCAGTGTTGCGGTAGCACGCCTGGTAGGTTTGTCCCTTCAACTTTTCTTGTACCGACTTGAGCCAAACTCGCTTTTCACGCGCCGAGACCGGTTCTTTCCCGATACCTACATTTTTGCCGAACAGCAAAACAGCTTCTTGCGCCGACACAACGACCGGAATACCTTTCAAGTCAGACGTATTTGTCGTTAATAAATAGCGGGATAACAAACGCTGATCGCTAAAATGGTACGCGCTGTTGTATATGGCATTGATATACACGTCGTACGCAAACATGCCACCTTTCTGAACCGACACGCCAAAATCTTCTTTACCACCCTGTACGTAGCGCATCATCGGAATTTGCGGCAATATACTTGGCGCATCAGTTATATAGTAACCGCTCGCACCATATTTATTACCGATTTTTCGCAAATCACTTAGCTTGTTCGTCGCAGTTTTTGCATATGCTTCAATTTTTTGCGCTTCCATAGCCTGAATGACTGGCGAAGAAGAATTAACTACGACGCGCTGCTCTTCAGGTAAAGTTTTATCCGCCCACGCCGCTGGTTGCAAGGCAGGAACTTCAGAAGCTTCATTGTACGTAAGTTTAAGCGATGCATATTTTTCTCTAAGCGCTTGGTAATATTGTTTTTCAAACACTTTTATTTCACGAACTTCTGCAAGCGATAGCCTCTGCGAAAAGAGTATTTTCTCCCGCGGTATATTTGGTTCCGTTTTGACAAGATAGCTATTGTTCCCTGCTTTTTCAATAAATCGCTGTGCGCTCTTTTCTGCACCAGTAAACACAATAATTGTTGCGATAAGCACCGCAAACAAAAGACTCGCCACGATAACAGATGCTGCAAGCATGCCACGTTTAGAACGAAGTTTTGTGCGCGCAAGCTTCAGTGCATAAGACGGCCGGATCATATGATAGCCCCATCTCGTAGCTCAACGATACGATCCGCCCGACGAGCAATTTCCATATCGTGCGTCACAATAATAACAGTCGTACCAAATCTATCGCGAATCATGCGGAATAAATCAATAATTACCTTGCTGTTTGCCGAATCTAAGTTACCTGTCGGCTCGTCTGCAAGTATAATACGCGGATTGTTCACAAGCGCCCGAGCAATCGCTGCCCGCTGGATTTGCCCGCCGGACAACTCTTTCGGAAAATATTCAGCACGTTCAGACAAGCCAACTCGCTGCAGCAATTTATTAACATTGGTATCAATATCTTTCTTCTTTTTATTCGTAAACATCGCAGGCACAGCGAGATTATCTTTCACGCACAAAAATGGCTGCAAATAAAACGATTGAAAAATAAACCCGATTGCATGCTGGCGCAAGTCGCTCAGCGCACTATCACTCAGGCGTGTCGTTTCTTTCGACTCAATTACGACTCGTCCAGACGTCGGCTTGTCAAGGCAGCCAATTATTTGCAAGAGTGTGCTTTTCCCGCTGCCGCTCGCGCCGGTAATTGCGATAAACTCGCCCTTGCCAACACTCAGCGTAACACCACGCAGCGCGTCAACCGTCTGATTGCCAAGCAAATAATGCTTTGATATATGCTGTACGGAAATAATTTCATCACCGATCGATCGAAGCCGGCGATTTGCATGAGAAGTTGTAATAGACGCGTTCCGTCGTTGCTCATAGCTATCAAGCGCTGCACGAGCAGAGGTAATATCGCCATCGAACAGAGAGATGAATTCTTTTATTTTATCGTCTGAGATAGTTGTCATTATGCTATTTATTTTGCCTAAGCTACACCAAAACTCATTATAACAACAAATCGTTTACAATAATACTTAGCATCGCAGCATAGATACTGCCTCATGCGTAGATAATTATGAGATAATAAGAAAGGTGATGTCTGTGCTTAAAGCAGGAGCTGATATAATCTCCAAAATACTTATCGAGAATCCTCACATCTCCGAGCTGTATCTTTTTGGCTCGCGGGCAACAGGAAGAAACGATGAATTTTCCGACATTGATTTAACTGCCGTTACGCCATATCCGGCCGCCGCCGAAGCCTATGCTCGCCAAAGTTTGACGGATAAGTTCGGTGTTAACGCTATATACACGATTACGAATAACGAGCATGAAATCGCCCGCACCTTCTGCCTAGCTGGCGTGAACCCATTTCACAAAATTGATATCGGTTTTTCGCTGCCCGATACGACTAATTTCTTTTCGAATTCACGGCTAATTTTTCGCAATGATCACGTACGCGCACCGCGCGAAAAACAAATTAAGAAATGGTCGGAACCACGCACCGAACACGATTATTTCGACGCGATGATGGGCTCGCTGCGCTACATCAAACATCGCCGCCGCAGTGAAAATTGGCAGGCCTACAAGTGCTATCGCGGCTTTATTGAGCAGTTGGCACATGCGCGCGCAGCGGACGGCTCGCCACAAAACATCTACAAAACATTAGACTCGCAAAATAACGATGAGATTTTAGCACTATTTTTCATCGGCGACCTTCGCGAAAAAGAGCGAAAATATTACGAATTTATCAAACACCTCGCCGAAAGCGAGCGACTCCTGCCGGAATTTAGCAGGGATTCATTGAAGTGCTGGGAAGAATATTTACATACGGGAGCACCTATCTAACCTTATGTAGTTAAGCGCTAACGAGAAAGGCAATCAACGGCCCGTCATGAAAGAGGATGATGAAGCTACTCGGCTATATGAATTGCTGCGGTTAATAACAATCCGCTATTTCGACAAAGTCGCACTCTAGCGAACCTTCAAACTATCTTCGGTATGTGTAATGAGTGGGTCAAGGAAAAATTCAATAATTCGCCGTTTGCCAGTGGTGATTTCGGCTGAGACGCTCATGCCGGGTAGTAATTTGAGGTCGGCTTGTTTGGAGCTTTGACTGCTGTCTAATTTGATTTTGGCTTTGTAGACCAAACCTTTCTTTTGGTCCTCGATGGCGTCTGGGCTGATGGTTTCGACTTCGCCCGTCAGGTAGCCGTAACGCTGAAACGGATATGTAGCAATTTTGACAACGACGCGCTGACCTTGCTTGACAAAACCGACGTCTTGATTTTCTAACGTCGCATCGACGTAGAGTGGCACTTTTTCGGGCACGACCTGCGCCAGCTGCTGCCCGGCATTCACCACGCCGCCAACGGTTTTGGTCGCCAGCAGCAGAACTGTCCCGTCAACCGGCGCCGTGATGGTAGTGTGCGCTAAATTTTGCTTGGCTTTGACCAGGCTGTTTTCGAGTTCGGTGATGCGCTTTTCGGTAGCGATAATTTGACTGCTCATCGTACTGTTGGTTTCGGCGATTTGGCTGCGCGATTGGTTTTCGGCTTGATTGAGCGCCGATTGCGATTGCAGCAGCTGCTGATTCTGGCTAATCACCGCGCTGTCGCTGCTAGCGATACGTTGCTCGAGCGTGCTAAGTTCATTCTGCAGCCGCAACCTATCAACTGGGCTGGCTTCTGGCAGTTGTTTTTCGATTTCGGCTTTTCGATTTTTCAATTCCTGCAAATTCGTCTCCAGTCGATTTTTGGTTTGCTGATTAAAATTCAGTTGCTGCTGGTAGTTATTGATATTGCCGCTCAAGGTTTGCTGGCGCGCATTTTTTAGTGCCGCCTGCGAGCTGGCAAATTCACGCAAAATCGCCTTGGTATCAATAGAAAGTTCAGCCGAATCGATGACGTCATCAGTGCTGCCGCCGCTAGCTAAACGCCGCAAAATATCGCGCTCGACGCGGGCTGTATTTAGGCTTTGGGTGGTGGCAGCTAAGTCTTTTTCCGCCACGGTTTTATCGAGCTGAACCAAAACGTCGCCTTTCTTTACGGCTTGCCCTTCGCGCACTTTGATTTCCGTCACCACGCCCGAAACTGCCGGCTGGATAATCTTGGTGCTGCCTTCGGTCGAAACTTTGCCGCTAGCGACCGCCACGATGTCGAGCTTGCCAAAATACGACCAAGCCAATGCCACCGCAATCAGCAAGGTGACTAAATAAATTACAATTTGCCCGAGCGGCGCAGCTGGTTTTTCGATGATTTCTTCGGCGGCTGGCAAAAATTCATATTGTAAATCATTTACATTTTTTGAAAATTTCATGCCTCGGCTCCAAACTGTTGACGATACAAATGCGCGTACAAACCGCCGCGTTTTAGCAACGTGCTCGGCGCGCCGTATTCGACCAATTGCCCGCGGTCAATCGCCATAATTTTATCGACCGACTTGAGCGTCGACAAACGATGCGCGATGATAATCACCGTGCGCCCGGCGGCGATTTGCTGCATGTTTTGCTGGATGATATTTTCCGATTCATAATCCAGCGCCGACGTCGCTTCATCAAAAATCAAAATTTTCGGATCGTGCAATAGGGCGCGAGCGATAGCGATACGCTGCTTTTGCCCGCCGCTCAAACCCTCGCCTTTTTCGCCGACCGACGTATCGTAACTTTCCGCCAGTTCAGTGATGAATTCGTGCGCGCCGGCGATTTTGGCAACGCGAACAACTTCTTCCATGCTAGCGCTCGGTTTATGCACCGCGATGTTGTCGCGAATAGAGGCGTTAAACAAAAAATTTTCCTGCAAGACAACGCCAATTTGCCGGCGCAGCCAAGCCGGGTCGGTGGTGGCGATATCGACGCCGTCGATCAAAATCTTGCCGGATTCTGGCACATATAATCTTTGCAATAATTTCGAGATGGTGCTTTTGCCCGAACCGCTGCGCCCGACCACGCCGATCACCGAACCGGGACGAATGCCAAACGACACATCGCGCACCACCTCGGGGCTGTCTGGACTGTAGCGAAAACGAACATTTTCAAATCGCACGTCGCCTTTTATCGCCGGCAGCCGCGACTTGCTCGGGTCAAGCGTCGGCTCTGGTTTGGTGTTGAAAATATCGCCCAGCCGCTTCATCGAAATCCCAGTTTGCTGAAAATCTTGCCACGATTGCACCAGGCGCAACACCGGCCCGCTGACTCGACCGCTCAACATGCGAAAGGCAATCAGCCCGCCGATCGTCAAACTGCCCGCCATCACCATATGCGCGCCCGCCCACAAAATCGCAATGTCAAAAACTTTCTGAATCAATTGCCCGAACGCGCCAGCATTGCCAGACAGCAGCTGTGTTTTGTAATTTGCCCGCACATAGTTACTAAGGCGCCCTTCCCAATTTTTCTGCAGCTGCGGCTCGAGTGCAAAAGATTTGATGGTTTGCGCGCCGCTGATAGACTCCACCAAATACGACTGCGCGTCGGCGCCGGTGTTAAATTTTTCGTCCAAACGGCTGCGCAACATCGGCGTAATAATCGCTGAAAGCAGCGCAAAAACTGGCAAACTCGCCAGCACCAACCACGTCAAATTCGGACTATAAAACCACATCACCGCGATGTAAACGAACATAAAACTGATGTCGATAACCGTCGTCATCGGCGTGCCGGTTAAGAAGCTGCGAATTTTCTCCAGCTCCAAAACGCGCGCCGTAGTGTCGCCGACGCGCCGAGTTTCAAAATAGCGTAGCGGCAGCGCAAACAAATGCCGAAACAGCCGCGAGCTCAAAATCACATCAATACGGCTGGTGGTGTGGGTGAAAATATAGTTGCGCGCGATACCGAGCAGCGTCTCAAAAATCGCGATAATCACCAGCCCGCCGACGATTACATCCAGCGTCGAAACGCTGTGATGGCTCAAGGCTTTGTCGATGACAACCTGCATGAGAATCGGCGTGAAAATGCCGATAATTTGCACGATCAATGCCGACAGTAACACCTGCAGTAGTGGCTTTTTGTACTTTAGAATCGTCGGGATAAACCATTTGAGATTAAATTTGCGATCGGTTTCTTGCCAAAATCGCGGCGCAAAAAGCAGCACTCTACCCGTCCAATTTTTCTGAAATTCTTCGGCAGAAATTACTTTGGGCGGCGTGCCACCCGGCATCAACATCAGCATTTTGCCCTCAACAATTTGCGCTAGGATGGCGTACTTTTCTTTCTCGAGCCCGACGACTGCCGGCAGCGGCAGCTTCGCTAATTTGCTGTATTTTACGGTCGCAGCGCGGGCTTTGAGCTTGAGAGATTTGGCGGCGCGCAGCATGTCGCCTTCGCTCATGCCCTCATGCGAGTCAATCGCCAAAGCATGCGCGATCTGCTCCGGATCGGCGGGAATACCGTGGAAGTGAGCGATGTTGATGAAGCAAAACAGTCCAGGGTCGGTTGCCATAGACTGCTTTTCCTGCGACGCGCCAACCTTAATACCCTCTCGACCATCCGAGTTTTTCGCGCCGCGTTTGTCATTGAACGATTTACCATGCTTCACTTGAATGCCCTCTAATTGCCTACAATATAACAGGCGCTGCCGATAATTCAAAGCTTAAGCGTGGGTAAAACGATAGCTCTAGAAAAGTTTTTGTATAATTGTAAATAAGTCATGCGATTAATATAGGGAAAGATAGTGCGCGAAAAATTGACCAAAAACTCGTACATCGGCGAAGTGTTTTATCTAGACAGCTCCACAGGAAAAATAGTCGCCCAAGGGCACGGTCATTTAGACATCTCTAAACTGAAACTAAAAGCTAGCATGTCGGTCGTCAAGCCAGGCAGCTTCAAAAGCATACTTGTTGTTATAAAAACACCAGACGGCTATATAGCTCCTTTCGCGTCATACAAGCAAACTTTGCTTAGCGGCGAGGTGCGCGACGTTTCATATGATATTCGCGCTTATTTGCATTGGTCAATTAGCCGTGGCATCACTTTTATACTTCACGCTGCTGCGCCGTCAATTAGCATAACTATTCACGCCCAGCACATTCCAGACAGCATCCATTCAGTCGTCAATACAGCTGGCACATATGAACGTCTCACCAAATTTGCATTGTCGAAAAAATTGGAATCCGCAACCTACAAAAGTGTCGACGTGAATAATTTCGCCGGCTATTCAATCCGTCGACACAGCGAACGGGCGCGTGATAAATCTGATGCGCGGCTCGCCACATTATTAAAATATCAATTCGAATGCAGAGACAAACCGCTGACATTTGTAGATCTAGGTAAAATTTTACTAGCATTTAAACTCTACTGGATTTGCTACTTTGACCATATCGACTGCCAGATAGATTCCATAAAACTCGGCGACGATATTTCCCTGTATCTGGCTAAAAACCACCTATATGCCATGGATTCTAGCGCTTCGGAATACCGAGCAATTTTACAAATCAACCACGAGCTGCATTCAAAAAACTTAGCGAAAATGACTTATTATTTTTTAAACCCAAAACGCAGCAAACGCTTGGGTGCCACTAGCAAACTTGGTCTAGCTTTTGCGCGAATTACAGATTATAGATTTAGCGAAAATTCAGAAGTGTTTTTCATGGACGTAACTAGCCTAATTTTTGCTTTGCAAAGTTTCGCCGAAGCGGTTGCTGAACGAGAATTTAAGCAAATCAACAAACACAACAAACAAGCCAATTGCGAGTCTATTCAAAAAGTCATCGCCGCAATTAAAGCAATCGAAACAGACATAACTAGCGACGTACGCGACTTTTACCTGCGCTCCGAAGCAGAAATATATGCGCTGATGACCAGACCAACTTTTATGAAATCTCTAAAAATTGCGCTGGATAAATTAGGTATCGACATTAGCAATTATAAATCTCTTCTGAAATCTATAAATTCAGCGCGCCGTCAAGTAGTTCATAGCGAAGGCTACGACGTAGAATTTTTATTGAGCTTATTGACGGACACAGCTACTCAAGGCAATCTCAGAGGAAAGGACGCGGACTCCCACCCAAAAATCATACGCAAAAATAGCGAAATCAACGAACTATACAAACTACTTCGTTTGATGATAAAACGATTTTTCGACACATTTTGATCAACGCTGCGCCAAGCAAAATGCCAACACGTACGCTACACTGTTGGCACAGTCCAATACTCTTGAACGATTGAGCGAACTTGAGACGGCTGTTCGGACAGCGCCTGTTCCCATGTCATGCCCGTGTCGTTCTGGAACGACGCCATCGCCTGAATGAGGCTTTCGATTTGCGTGTGAGTGATTACGTTTCCGTCGGTAGACTTGAAGGTCTCAATCTTGTACGCGTCTCCGTTATACCAAGAGTCAATCGTAATCGCATCAAGTGATCCAGGCATGCGAACGCGCAGACTGCTGTTGACTCTTTCGAATACCACATCGATAGACTCATGACCCAGGCGAACTTCGTCAGCTAGACCGTTCGCGTCGAATATCCTATCTTCTCCGTCTCCCTTGTTAAAGATGTAGATGTCGTCACCGGAACCACCACGCAAAGTATCGTTACCATGGTCACCATAGAGAACGTCGTTGCCTTCGCCGCCATCAAGTTGGTCGTCGCCTTCACCTCCACTAAGATTATCGTTGCCCGTTCCGCCAATCAGAATGTCGTCACCCTCATAACCATACATAGTGTCGTTGCCGTCATCGCCGTAGAGGAGGTCGTTTTCAGAACTGCCATCTATATAATCATCACCTCCGAGACCATGGAAAGTAACAGCTGTGTCGTCAAAAGCGAACAAGTAATCTGCTTCAACTGTACCATAAACGTCATGAGACTTGTCGTGGATAGTTTTCAGGTCCCAAATAGTTCCGTCTGTAAAAGCGACTTTTTCAATCTGGTACTCTGGCATCTTTTGATGCTCGTTGCTCCATAAGTAGCCAAAGTGCTGATTAACGGTGATTTTATCACTCGTACCTTTAACGGACAATTCAAGATTTACGTGGTCGGCATCGTCTTTAACAAATCTAACAGCAATATCATCGGGCGATATGCCTTCGCCAAACCGTATAGAATCTATACCGTCGTGGTCTACGATAACATCTGCTCCGTCGCCCCTGTTGAATATGTATGTGTCGTTGCCTTCGCCGCCTTCAAGGTGATCGTTGCCAGTGCCGCCAACCAATATATCGTTGCCAGCAGCTCCATTTAGTTGGTCTGCGTCGTCGCTACCTATGATCGCTCCTTCATGTATTCTATAAACCACGCCTACCAGTTCTGGTGATTTCAGTGCAAAATGATTAATAAACTCTGTCACCACCTCCTGTTCTTCTAAATCACAGCCATTAAGCGCTCGCACTATATCAGACAACATCTGCTTACCTAGATTAGCATCCGCCGCTAACTGCGCGTCTATTTCCGCCTGAACCCTAGACAAATCTATAACAACACCAGATTCGACAATCTTACAATCTATCTTACTCAATAATTCCTTCAGGAACGCTCCACTCGCCAAGTGTGTATACAGCCTGTCAAACAGCTTGCTGTACGCTTTCTTCAAGAGCGGCGCAGCATTCCTATTTGGATTCTCACCTTCCGATCCAATAAACTTCATACCCATAAATTTTTCTAGTATCGTCAGATGCTGCGCATCCACGAGTCCGCCACGACTATTCGGATCAATCTCTTCTACTTCCGCCCATTTATACAAAATATTTGCAAAAATTTGTTCGTGCTCCATCGCATTCTCTGGTTTGAGAAAATCAACGAGCAATTGCTTCAATTCTCCACTCTCGTCCTTTGCCATAGCCACGTGCAATGACGTCATATTGCCTGTACCCTGCAAATTCGGCAAAGCACCGATATCTTCGGGTATGACAACATTTTGATTTAGGAGGTCGAACGAATCAAGTGTATCACGATTCAACAAATACTCAGCAATCTGCCCGCCACTGCCATCTGATCTAACGAAACTACCAAGTCTACGCTGAACATTGCCCATCACATTCGCAGGGTTGACGACACTTGAGTTGAGATTTATAGCCATAACACCAGCGTCTGCAAGTAATTTCAGTTCATCTGCTTGCGACACGCCGTCGCCGTTCGCGTCCTGCCACAGCCTCAATTTGGCGTAAACTATGTCTTTAGCATCAATTTTACCATCCTTATTATCATCAAACTCAGCCAAAGCCTCAAACCCAGAAGCGGCTTTATCGCCATTAGACAAAGTCGTTTGATCGCCAAACAACTCCTGTCCACTAGTAATTTTGCCGTCGTTATCGCGATCGAGCACCAACAGAGCATCATTTGGATCTACCCAAGCGGTACGTTCAGCAAAACCATTAGCATCGAGGTCGAAGTAAGCCCGAGAACGTTCTAGATTAATCGTATAGTTTCTATCGCCGTTAAGGTCTAGAATAAGCGGGTCTGCATGCGCCTTGGCTGCTTGCCCGTAATAATCTAACACGACAGAAAAAGCTCTAGACATTATTGATCGTTCAAATCTATCAATCTGGTAGCGTTACAAACTTATAATAGGTGACATCTCCATAGGTAACAGTATCTTTTATAGGCGGAGTAGATTTTATGTCTGTCGTATAATTACCGTCTATCTTAGCGCGCTCCACAACCTGAAATGCGTTTATTAGATTAAATAAGTCCTTGAGTTTAGAGACAAAACCTTTTTGCGTCTCTACAGTCTCTGTCATCTTATACTGCAGCCCCGGTTTACTTGGATCATCCTCTAAAAACCCACTCAAACCATGACGAGAAGTATTGAATAGTCCACCACCATCTTTTCCGCCAACTTCTTCATATCCCTTAAATACAGCTACTGTGTCTTTGATTGTTTTACCGTTAGAGCCAGTTTCTATATTTTTCTTTATAGACTCTATCGTTTTGTAGTATGCAAGTAGACTAATTTTATCCCGACTCAGCCTTAGCCTTTCAACAAGCATCTTACCTAAGGCGTCAAAATTAACTTTAGAATAATCTATGTCCGAATTGTCTAGATGAATAATAGGGCTCCCTAGCTGCAAACCATACATGCCAACCCAATCTAAAGAGTTGACATGGTCAGTAACGTTATATTGCTTTAACCTAGCTACACCACCTAGCTTAGGTAAACTATGCGCTATACCCACAGCATTAAAGGTAACCGATTTAATACCACCATAAGAACCGCCAGTATCCAGGTTTGATGTCGCATGCGTTAAATAAGAAGCTAGCCCACCGCCCAACGAATGTCCAGTCGCTGTAGCGTTATTGTTTTTGAGGTATTGAAGCGATCTATTTATGCTAATGTCTTTATTATTAGTCAGTTTCGCCACTGTCGATTGAGCGAAATCTAGCACATTCTGCGCCTGCAATGGAGGCAAAACCGTCAAACCAATTATAGCGTCGGTAGCCGCGTCATTCCATACAGGTATACCATTCTTTGTAGTTTCCGTCCCGCGAAAAGCGAATATAATCTCTTTGGTTTCTGGGTTCTGTAGAGCAATGCAAGAAAACTCATTTTCTACCGTAATGGTTCTAATGCCATTACGATCTTTAACTGTGCGAGTATATGTAAGTGGAGATTGCGAAAGAAGGACAAAGGAGCGGAGAGGGTTAGAAGAGTCTCGGAGAGCAGAGAGCTGAGGTCTATCAAGATCAAATTCTTTGCGTGATACGGTACCGTCTTTAACGCCGTCAGCAAGACTGCCTATAGTTTTCCCCTTATCTACACTCTCAAAATCAACATATGCCAAGGCTGATAGGCTTAGATAATCTTTAGTGCTTACCATATAAGATCCTCCTTTGATAATACGGACATATTATCTAGACATTTTTTTACACTTTCTGATGATATATTTTCGTCTACACCACAAGAAACACCCCTTCTATCTTTTCCGTTAATGTATAACACACTAGATGATACTCGAGAAATGCCTTGAAGTCTTACATATTGCACCATTTCAAACAGTCTACCGGTTATGTCATTTTTTGGCATTTCTCCGTCTCCCCTATATCTTATAGCAATCGAATATACAGTTAATCCATATTTACCTTTATCTCCCGCTAAAAACACCTCCTTAAAAGTTGGTTTCTTCAGAGTGAAGGTGCGTTCTACGTCTGGATCTATTACGCCTAGTCTAACTTTGACATCAACGGGCATGTCCTTAAATACTTCTTTAGCCTTAGGTTGAATTTTGGCAGTTTGTTCTTTTTGCCAAGTTCTTACTACATAGTCGTCGCTGTACTTCGTCTGGTTATCCACCCGAGAAATATGTATCTTTATACTTTTATCTGATTTAGGATAAGCATCAGTAGACCATACGCAAGAAACGCCAAGACCACCGCCGTTGCAGCTGGGTTTTTTCACCTCAAAATCTTGGTCATATTTGTTTCTTAGATAGTTAGTTATGTTGGCCTGTTCTGTCTTATCGCTAACCGAACGTTTATTAATTTCTCTATCTACTATAATTCCACCTATAATGTACACTACAATCATCACCACAACTACTGACGACAGGATAATCAAGATAACTTGCCAGGCTTTTTTATTATTTACGCGCGATTTGTTCTTTCTTCTACTTTTGCTCTTTGCCATGTAGCACAGCCCCCTTATTGCTTACTGCTTATCATTTCACCTTAAGAATAAGCCCGATGCAACGGACTGATAGCCCTAGAATTTATTTCTATAATAAACTTTTACTTCACTGACACTAGAAGGAGATTGGGCTATAACTTTCCAGGAGCGGAGAGGGTTAGATTCGTTTTTGAGAGCGGAGAGTTCGGATTTTTTATTTAGATCATTTTTTGGAATAGCTTCTTCTTTTATGAGCTGGGCTATATTTTTCCCTATTGCTAATTTATCAAAATCTAAGTATGCTACAGCACTTAAATTCAGATAGTCTAACGTACTCAACGACATTTTCTACTCCCCTATTTTATTAATACAATCATTTAAGTCTTTTTCGGACCCCAAATCTTTTTTATCTAGAAAAATTGTACATCTGCCAGTTGAACGGCTTTTGCTATTGGTGTTTATTTTTACGCTATAAATACCCTCTTCTCTCAATTTATCTACAATTTTGAATATATAAGAAGCCTTTTGGCTGTCATTTGGGGCGTCTATTATTAGTCTGTACAGGAAGTCTTCGTCTTTTGTTTTACTATCTTCATATTTAGATTGTTTATTTACAGAGTCTACCAAATCTCCAGACAGAATAATCTCTGCCCGTGCACTATCTGCTTTATA
>ERZ773005.574-NODE-574-length-26863-cov-4.786743_pt1 | contig 26863 bp, 28 predicted proteins | sample MGYA00580666_ERZ773005 | MGnify/ENA primary metagenome ERZ773005 (study PRJEB29015, sample SAMEA2737999) | human oral metagenome | biome: human oral; feature: human-associated habitat; material: dental | place: China | collected 2061 ...
TCCTACCGATAACTATTTATTATCTATATACAAATTAGAAAACATGGTTTATAATACTTTATCAAATCAAAGGAGTTTTTTATGAACCATACTATTCTTAAATGCTATCTTCATTATTGTCACTTTAACAAAAGGCTTAGTCCTCATTCGTTACGTGCTTATGAAACTGACTTAAATCAATTTTTATCTACTAAGAATATCAGTCTTGCTAAATATATTGATTCTTTATCAAAAAATTATAAAAAGACTAGTACTTTAAAACGTAAAATTGCTAGTTTAAAATCTTTTTATCATTATATGGAAGAAGAAAAAATAATTTCAGAAAATCCTTTTCATACGTTAAGGTTTCGATTCCGAGCAGAACAAACACTACCTAAAACCATTCCTTTACATGATCTAAAATCTATTTATAACTACTTTCAAAACAAATATAAAAATAAAAAGAGTAACTTCCAAATGGAAAAAACTCTTCGAAATTTACTAATTGTCGAACTCTTAATATCTACAGGATTACGTATTTCAGAATTATGCAATCTCAAATTATCGAATCTACATCTACAAAATAGAACATTAACAATCATCGGCAAAGGGAGAAAAGAACGAATTATTTACATTGGAAACGAACATACTATCTCTCTCATCTCTACATACATAGATAATTTTCATAAAAATCAATCAATCTACTTATTCTTTGGACAAAATAAAAAGGAAGCTTTACAGGAACAGAGTGTTCGTTTCATGCTTAAAATTGCATCCCAAAAATTAAAATTAAATAGAACTATTACACCACATATGTTTAGGCATACTTTCGCAACTATGCTTTTAGACAATAATGTTGATATTAGACAAATTCAACATATACTTGGTCATAGTTCTATTACCGTCACTCAAATCTATACTCATGTATCACAAACTAAACAACAAGAAATTTTAACTTCTCATAATCCTATTAATTCAGTTCTTTAAATAAAATAGTCAATTCTACTACTGTTGTGAATTGACTATTTTTTATCCTACTCTTTTACAGATAGAGGAGTCATATGAAATTTTATTTCCTACAACTTTGTCTACCGTCTGATATTTTAATAAATACAACATTTCGGTAAATTAAGAGCTTCGAAATTTTAAAATTCAAAAACAAATATTTTGACAGTATTCAATTCGTAATGATAAAATAACCAAAAATAAAAGCGATTTCAACTTTGATTCCTTTACTGCGGAGATAAATATGAGTTATTTTTCTAAAAACAAAGATTTTGTGCTACTTATGGGAGGACAAATCTGTTCAACATTTGCAGATTTGCTGTTTAATGTTTCGATTATTTTATTTATCTATTCTAAGAGTAGTTCAATAGCTAGCACAACTTTTGCCATTGTGTTATCAACTTTATCAAAAATGTTAGGCAGCTTCTTTGTAACTCATTTTTTAGATAAAATAAAAAGTAAAAAAATAATAATTATAAGCTGGATGTTCAAATTATTATTTGTAATGATTAGTCAATTTTTAATTAGAAATACTTTATATGTCTATATTTTCTTGTCGGCATATAGCTTCATGTCCTCAATAGCTAGTCCGGCAATTGGAACTTTATTATCCCACCTTAGCAAAGGGGCAGAATTGATTAGGCAAAACAGTATTTACAATCTTAGTTTGCAACTAATTCAAACTGCTGCTTGGGGGATTAGTATACCAATTATAAATTTTGTAGGCACTAGTAAAATATTGATGACTATTATAGTTTTCTATTGTCTTTCTATAGGCTTTATGTATTATATTCAAAGAGATTTAAGTGTGGAAAACTATAAAGCTGATAATAAAACGTTTTGGACAAGATTTCATGATGGTGTTCAGGCTCTTAGAGAGAATGAAATAGTTCGAAATATAACATTTATGGATTTGACCGAAACCGCTGCTAATATTATTTGGACTCAAAGTTTTATGTTGGCTTTCACAACTAAGATGTTACATAGTGAATCTGAATGGCTTGGATATCAAACTTCTTTTTATTTCATTGGCTCCATTGTTGGAGGAAGTGCCGTACTTCTTTTATTGCGAACTTTTAGTCAGAATGCAGGAAAAGTTATTATTGTTTCTTCGCTTACTGTCGCAATTGCTTCACTTATTTATACTTTTAATACTTCTCCAATTTTAGCTTTGTTAATCAATTTTGTTATTGGATTTCCATACCAAATAAGGGATGTTATGCAGCAATCTTTAATCCAAGAGAAAGCAGATAATAAAACAATTGGACGTGTATTAGCCATTAGAGATATTAGTATATCATTAATCTATATAATTTCTTTGATTATCGGGGGAATTATTGGTGAGTTGTTTGGTATCCGTTTAGTTTATTTTATGGCATCACTCATTTATATTATAGTTTCCTTTATTATTGCTAACAACGATAATGTAAGAAATTATAGTATGTGATATATTATATAATTTTATATGATTGAAGGGGTTTTTTTGCCTTGGAAGAAAAAATATTTCTTATCATTGTATTTATTTTTTAGAAAACAGAGAAGATTATTATGGCAAAAATTGAAGATATACTCCAAAGTTTAAGAAATCATTTTGATAGTAAACAGAGAAAAATTGATATGTCTATGTAAAACTTATGAGAAGTATAGAATACTCTCCATTAGAGATTCTGATAATTGCATTTCTTTGCTGAATAATTTATAAAGTAGTAAGGTGGTTTCCTAGTAGGAAATCATTTTTTAGTAAGATAGATTGCATATCTAAACCATAATATTAAGGAATCTACGTTATTGAATCGAAAATTCATACATTTTTATTGTTTATTTTTTAAATCTCAATAATAAATTCAGTTAGATGCACCTTATTAAAGACATTTTTTAAATAATTTCTTTTATTCTGGACTTTCCTATTGATTTAATTACAAGAAAAAGCAGTAAAGTTATGTTAAACATTACAAAGACTCCTGTAAAACTCCATACCCCATTTATTTGAAAATCCTCAATATAAAGATTTGTTTCAGTAAATAAGAGATAAATTCCATAAATTTCTACCAAAAGCACTGTTCCTATTATTCCCAGTAGAAAAAGAACACTCGCAATTTTAAAAATTTGAAATAGAATGGCTAACATTAGTCCAACAAAGATTAAAAAGAACACTAGTTCTAAAATAGTATCAAACATTTCCATATCCTCTTTCAAATAAACCACGATAATAAACAGCTTGCTCTATATCGAATTCTTCTAATTCCTTAACTAATTTTAAATAGTCATACTTTGATGCTTCATTAAGACTTTGCAAATCATATTCATGGTTTATTATAATCAATTCTAATTGACCTGTTAACTCTCGTTTTGAAAAGCTATAATCAAGGGTTTCATCTTCATACTGTTCCTTTAGAGTTTGGTAATTTGCTCTATCTTCAGGGCATACAAATCCTTGAGCCAACCATTCTTCTAGTTGGTATCGTAAATCTTCTATGTTTTGAGTCATCGCGTGTTCTCCTTTAGTAATTTCTTAACTTCATTTTACCGCGTTCAAAAATTTTTGTCAGCCTTTTCAAAAATTATATATCCCAGGCTTTTTTTAATCTTTTCATGCAATCAGGTATATCCTCTAATTCTATTTTACTAAATCCTAAAAACAAATGTTCATGTGGACACTCTGCCTCGTCCTGCCAAAATTGCATCGTATCATAAACTTTAACGCCCTCATCAAGTGCACGTTTTATCACTTCAGACTGATTAATTTTAGTTGGAAAATTTACCAAAAAGTATTGTCCACTAACATTATGAGAAACCTTAATAGGTATTTGAAAACTATCAAATCCATCCTGAAATGCCTCGTATCGTTTTTTAAAAATGTGATTCATCTTTCTGACCAATCGATCATAATCGCCACTACTCAATACGTTAGCGAGTGCAATCTGATTAATAAGATTCACAGTACTGTTATGTAACTTAAATCTTTCTAAAAATCCTTCAGTAAATTGTTCAGGTAAAACAATATAACTCATTCTGAAAGAAGGCGATAAAATTTTTGAGAAAGTACCTAAATAAATAACGCGATCAGAATAATCTATTGATTTCAATGCAGGAACAGGTTTTTCATAATAGCGTAATTCACTATCGTAATCATCTTCAATGACAAACGAATTGTTCTGTTCAGAAAATTCTAACAACTTTTGACGTCTAGAAATTGGCATAATCATCCCCAACGGAAATTGATGTGAAGGTGTCGTATAAATTATATCAATATTGGCTACATTAGAAAGGTTACCGATATCTAGTCCTTTATCATCAACCTTTTCTGTAATAATGTTACAAGAATTCTTTATAAAAATTTCTCTTGCTTTTGGATAACTTGGCTCCTCCATTAGTACGTTTTTACTTTTTCCTAAAAATTGACATAAGTAATCTAAAGATTGTTGTAAGCCACTTGTGATAATAATCTGTCTAGGGTGACAAACAACTCCTCTTATTCGCTTTAAATAACGACAGATCTCCTTTCTTAAAGCTACATCTCCCTGAAAAGGTTGTAGACTAGATAATTTTTCTGACAATTCAAGTTGATCAATTGCGGTTAGATAATGCTTCTTCCACACTTTTTTAGGAAAGAGATTACTTGTATGGCTACTGTTAGTAAGATCATAAACGACATCTTCTTGAGTCAGTATCTCCTCATCCTTATAACTTTCATCAAATGTACACTTCTCTTTTCCAGAATGGAGCATTTTGGGAAGTTTTAAAACATAAAATCCTGAATTTTTTCGACTTTCAATATATCCTTCAAGTGTTAATTGAAGATAGGCTCTATCAACAGTATTCCTACTAACTTCTAACATTTTAGCTAATGTTCTTGCTCCTAAGATTCTTTCATTAGGTGATAAATAACCATTTATAATATCTAACTTGATTTGATTATAAATCTGTTCATATAATGGACGCTGTTCCTCACCTTTTTTTAGGTTAATCATGTCTCCTCCATAGTGGCACCTAAAAATTTTCTGATATTGGTACTTTTTATTATACCACTTATCTATTAAAATTTTTAAAAAAGAGGTTATTAGAGACTGTTGTTTGTTCCACGCACTCTTTGCCTTGTATCCTTACATAAAATAAAACATCTAGATGTTATCATGCTCATTACCAATTAAACAAAGATCTGTGATTATAACTTCCTTTAAATCGTCAAAGTGATTGTAAAATCTACTAATCCACAAAGATAAACTAAGTATAAAACAAATCTAAAAAATAATTAAAGAAAGGGTTTATACTGGTGAGAGTTACCCGCTAGTATACATATAAGGTTAAACAATCATCTCTATTCTTAAATCTATAGGAAACACACCCCTAATAAAATCAAAAAAATTCATTTGATGATAATTTTCCTCAGATTTATTTGAAAATAGTCTAAGTGATGTCCAATATTTATCTAAGAATAATACTCTCAAATCATCCATGTTAAATGCTAATAGAATAACTGTAGAAAATAATGATTTTCTTTCATTACTTAAACTACATTTTCTAAAACATAATCGTATCATTAGCGAAACAATTATATATGTACAATAAAATAAAAGGAATTTTTTTATAATATGAAGCCTAATCGTTCAAACTCAACCATCCATATATTTCTAACTTTTGTTGCTATCTGTTTTCTAGCAACAGGAGGAATATTCGTTAAATTAAGCTCTTTACCACCTATAAATACTGGCTTTTACCGAGTACTTTTTTCTATTCCCATGTTACTCCCTCTTATCAAAAAAGAAGACATCCAATTAAGTAAAAAACAAATTTTAACTATTGTGCTGGCTGGTGCTTTTCTAGCTGGAGACTTAACACTATGGAATATTTCTTTCTCATATACAAGTGTCGCAAATGCAAATTTACTTGCCAATTTAACCCCCTTTACAGTAATTCCTTTTAGCTACTTTTTCTTTAAAGAAAAAATGACTAAGCGTTTTTTTCTAGGAAGCATCATTACCTTTTTAGGTGTTATAATTTTAACGGGAAATAGATTAACCCTAACATCAGATAGATTATTAGGGGATCTTCTAAGTATCATAACTTCTGCTTTCTACGCTATGTTTATGCTGACTGTTTACAAACTTAGAAATTATATTAAAAGCAATGTTATTATGTTCATTAGTGCTTTTGGAAGTTTACTAATTCTAGGAATTGTTATCTTTTTTACAGAAGGTTTTCATATTCCACATAACTTTTCTGAACTTTGGCCACTATTGGCACTTGCACTTATTTCTCAAATTATTGGTCAAGGACTATTAGCTTTTTGCCTTGGAAAGGTAAATGCCAGTCTCTTATCACTAATTACATTATCTCAGCCAGTTATAGCCGCTATCTATGCATGGATTGCATTCCAAGAAAGTTTAGACACACAATCAATGATTGCGATTGTGATTACTTTAGCCGGAGTTTATTTAGCTAAGACACAAACTAAACAATAAAATAAGTGGAAAAGCAAGCAATTTCTTATGCTTGCTTTTTATGACAACTATTTCACTCCATTTCTTAAACATCAAGCAATATTTGTTGGTCTTTTTGAATCTGGGTATTCTCATTAAATTTTGTCAAAGCTGCATCGATTTCCTCAATCTCTGCTTCTTGTTCAACCAAAGGGGCAAGGATGTCATATTTGGCTTTAACCAGCTGATAATCCTCTTCTTTTGGAAAGACTTTCTCAACTTCAACTTTCGCTACTTGTAACTTATCTTTTAGGTTCTTTACCAGCTCTTCTGTCTTTTCTTGGTCATCAATAATATGGTCAATGGCATTATTAATCCGTTGAATAGTTCCCACGTCTGATTTCAAATCAAGGGCGACTGTATATTGATTATCTCCTACAATCATCAAAGAAATAGTCTCTGGCAAGGGCTCACTAGGACCTCGAGTTGTCATTTTTAAATCAAATCCTCTAAATGTGGCAAGTGTTCTGACTTCCTTAGTTTCTGAGCGGTTATAGGTAATAAGTTTACGCATGTAGTCCCCTGCTTCAGCACGATTATCCTTTTCCTGATTGTCAAATCGCATGACAAAGTCCAAGTGTTTCGTGGCTAGTGATTGGGCAATATCCTTATCATATTGACTCAATCGTTTTTCCATAATAGGGAGGTACTTCTCACAATAGGAAACGGTGTGGCGATACTCGTCTTTGGAACGATTAAAGGCTCGCTTTTGATTTTCTAACACTGTTAGTTCATTTTCCAACTCCATTTTGAGTTTGAGATAGGGATTACCAGTCGCTAAAGCCTTAAAGTCAGAAGCCGTCATGGTTTGTTCGTCTATATCTTCTGCTGCTCGAATAGGTTCTTTAGATGTCATAATTTGTTTAATATATCTCAATTTATTTTCTTGGGTTGCCCACAAATAATTATCAAATGAGCCTTTTGTTATGTAATGATAGATCTCTACATTTTGGTGCAGATTGCCTTGTCTAATCAAACGTCCATTGCGTTGCTGGATGTCCGAGGGACGCCAAGGAACATCCAAATGGTGGACAGCTTTCATTCGTGATTGCACGTTTAAACCAGTTCCGCCCTTTTCCGTTGAAGCCATGAGAATCCGTACTTCTCCGCTATTGACCTTTCTAGACAGTGAGTTTTTCTTTTCATCAGTATTGGCGTCATGGACAAAGGCAATCTGGTCTTTTGGAATCCCTCGATCCACAAGCAAGTCTTTGAGTTCATTGTAAACATCAAAGCCTTCTTCCTTACTTTTAGGGGTTCCAATATCCGAGAAAATCATCTGAGTGGCTTTGTCTCCAGCTCCTTCACGGTAAATCCGCTCGATATTATCAACCACTTGAAGGATTTTCTGATTGTCCGATAAAGTATAAGCTGGGTCAATCAACCGCATATCAATGGCTAATTTTCTGGCTTCCCCAGTGATCTTAAGTATGTTATCAACACTAGGGTCAACGCTGCCTGATTTGATAGCGTCTGAACGCTCTACCAGTTCTTCTAAATAGTATTTCTGAGCTTGCGTTAACTCACTTTCCACCGCAATTATCTTAGCTTCTGGTACAGGTAAATCCAACATATCAGAAGTTTGAATATCGGCAGTCTCCTTGTAGATTCGCATAAGTTCAGGAAGATTGACAAATTTCTTAAACCGTTTCTTAGGCTGGTACTTATCTCCTGTTGGAGCTAATTCCATAGAGTTCTCGATATTCCCAAAAGCTCCAACCCAAGAGTCAAAATTAGATACCTGATAGCGCTCTAAGACATCTGGCTGAATGTAATTCATCATGGTATAAAGTTCACTAATGGAGTTGGATACGGGTGTTCCTGTCGCAAAAACGACATTTCTAGCTCCATGCTCTGCCTGAACCTGTCTCACCTTCATCTCCATGTCTACGTTCTTTTTTGAAGTGGTATTGGTGATTCCCGCGACATTCCCAAGTCCAGTGATTGGACGGATATTCTTGAAGTGATGAGCCTCATCCACAAAGAGAAAATCAATGCCAAGGTTTTCAAATTCGATAAAGGAATCTCGCTCCAGTTTTTGGAGTTCTTCCAACTGGTGTTCCAATCCCTTAATCGAACGCTCTGCTTCTTTAACCGTATAGTCACTGTCACTTCCTAGCTTGATTTCTCGGAGTTGCTCCAGCTTATCATGAATATAAGTGACCTGTTTCTCACGACTCATCGGTATTTTTTCAAACTGGGAATCCCCAATGACAATAGCATCGTAGTCCCCTGTGATAATGCGTGATACAAACTGCTTGCGTTTGGCTTTGGCAAAGTCTTTCTTGGTCGTCACATAGACCTTTTTCGTTGGAAAGAACTTCATGATTTCTTGACCAAACTGGGCGGTCAAACTAGAAGGAACCACATAGAGAGGTTTATGCACCATCCCTAATTCTTTCAACTTGAAGCCAGCTCCAAGCATGGTCAAGGTCTTTCCTGCCTGATTTGCTTCTTTGTGACTGCCTTCTAACGCAGCATTCCCTTTTTCAGCACGTGTTTTATCCTGTTCATGGGTTGCTTTATCAGCTTTATAGGTATCTGTTACCTGAGTGATTTCCTCAGCTTGTTTAGCAACATCGGCTTCAGCTTTAGCTAATTGTTGGTTAGTCTCACTAGCTGATGTCGTGTTGCCCAAATCCATCGATTGGTCCTGAACAGTCTTGACACCTTCTGCTTTCGCTTAATTGACAGCTTGGGTTACTGTATCATGAGGAACCGTAACCGTGATAGCACCGTCTGTTTGACCAGTTGAAGCAAGACTCTTCGTCTGTTCCACAACTGGTGCTGGCTGTGCTTGAGGCAAATTGGTGGCAGGATTTTCCGTTCGTTGAATGATGTTATCCTGTGGTGTCGTTACTTCGTCAGCCTGCACCACTGCACCACCCCATGCGACAATAGCTGTGACCATTGTTCCAATAGCTACCGAACAAAGCGTACGATACTTCTTACTTTTACGAAAGACATGCTTCTCTGCTTTTTCCTGATTCACTAAAAAGTGATGATGACATTGTTTTGTCATAACTAATCCTTCTTTTCTTTTAATAAGTAGCAACAAACTGTCGCTCTTTCCCCATCATAAAAAAGAAGGCTTGATTTTGGTATCACATCAAGTAAGAGAATAGTAAACTGTATAGATAACATCTAAAAATGTTGTTTTTGTACTGTAAAAATGGTAAAATTGCGGTACAAAAGCAACAAAGAGAGGGAGAAATATGTCCAAAAAAGAATTGTTACTTGAGTACTTAGACAATCATAACGGCATGATTACTTATAGAGATTGTAAAAAACTAGGTATTCCAACCATTTATCTAACTAGACTAGAAAACGAAGGGGTTATCTTTAGGGTCGAAAAAGGTATCTATCTGTCCTCTAGTGGAGGTTATGATGAATACTATTTCTTTCAGTATCGTTACCCCAGAACTGTTTTTTCTCATATCTCTGCTCTTTATCTACAAGGACTTACAGATGAAATTCCTCAATATTTTGAAGTAACAGTCCCAAGGGACTACCGTTTTAGGAATACACCATTAAATTTAAATATTCACACTGTTTCTAAAGATATTGTCAACCTAGGGGTCATCAGTGTAAAAACTCCAATGGGAAACACCGTTAACGTTTATAATTTTGAACGTGTTCTGTGTGATTTTATCCTTAATCGAAATAACATTGATGCTGAGCTCTTTGTCAAAACACTTCAAACTTATAGTAACTTCCCTAAAAGAAATCTCGCAAAGCTCTATAAATATGCTCAAAAACTAAATATCTTAGATGAAGTTAAACGAACCTTGGAGGTACTACTATGAATAAAGCAAAATTAACAGCACTCTGCCATAAAATATCGAAGAATACTGGATTAACCTTTAATTCCGTCATGACCTATTACTTTCTTGAAGCTATTCTGAAAAAATTAAGTCAGAGTTCTTATTCGAATCACTATATTTTCAAAGGTGGATTCCTACTTTCAAACGTCATTGGGGTCGAATCTCGCAGCACTGTTGATATTGACTTCCTGTTTCATAAACAAACTTTATCAGAAGAAAATATTCAACAACAACTTGAAGAAATTTTAACTGAAGCGAAAGATGGTATTCAATTTTCAATTCAATCCATAACAGCTATTAAGGAAAGCGATGATTATGGTGGTTATCGAGCAACCATTTTATGTCAACTAGAAAATATTAAACAAATTATCCATTTAGATATTGCGACTGGAGACATTGTCACACCTTACCCTGTTACCTATGACTATAAAGCCATTTTTGATGATGGCAATTTTCCAATCATTGCTTATACGATTGAAACAATCTTAGCTGAAAAACTCCAAACCATTTATTCACGAAATTTCTTGAACAGTCGCAGCAAAGATTTTTACGATGTCTATATCCTTTCAAAGCTAAAGAAAGATGACATTGATTTTTCACAATTAAAAATTGCTTGTGAAAGAACCTTTTCCTATCGTGAAACTGAACTCGATTTCAATAAAATCATTGAACTACTGGAGAGATTCAAATCTGACTCTATTCAACAGCAACAATGGCAAAATTATTCAAAAAAATATAGTTATACAAAAGACATTCTATTCACAGATATACTTAATGAGATTATCAGCCTCCTGATAACTCTCAATTCTAATCATAACACTTAAGTCGTGACTGAAAGACTTTAAAGGAGGACGGCTGACCTTGCCTATAAAAAATAAAAAGGATATGCTAACATTTTTACACTTTGTTAGCATATCCTTTTTATTTCGTTGTGTAGGCAAAACTGATGGTACTATCCACTTCTGATAATTTACGGAAGGTATATTGGGATTGCTTAGTTTCGATAATAATTAAGGGAACTATATACCAGTTTACACCAACCGCAATATGTAGTGTTTACGATAATATCAAAAAGTGGATGACTAACTGATAGTTAGTCAAAGTTAGAATACTTATCTTGTTAAAAAGTCTCTTAAAATATCAAAAACCTCATCTTTTGTGAGCATAATGTCTGAATTTTGAGGGATTGATTCAATTTTTGAAGCCAATAAATCAACGAATCTAACCATATCTTGCTTGACTGTATCTGATACTTCTAAATCTGACAAACATTCCCCTTCATGAAGGAGAGCAGCAAGTCGTGTTACATCGTTCAAGTGCTTTTTAATTTTCTTGCTTAGACCTTGTGCTCCATTTGTTACACGATCAGTCATATCTAACCAAGCTTTTGCCTTAAAGACAATTAAACCTCGATTACTCAATACTGAGTATCCATCTATCACTTCTCGTTCCTTCACCAACAACTGATAATATTCCTCATCTAATAACAAGGCAGATAGACTGGCATCTTCATCAAAATGAACTGGTGTTTCTCGACCAAGTTTTTTTAGAGGATATTCGGGCAAAATACTAAACAATTCAACCATTTCTGGAAAACCATCTTTCTTAGTTGTAAAACGAAAGAGTTGAGCCTTGTTATCTTTTTGACTTCCTTCATATTCTCCAAGTTCCAAAAATTTAGTCAATGTGTTATAAAAATCTTTATTTTTTAACTCATCAATAATGACCATATCGTAGTCTTTTGTCGTACGACTTTCAAATCCTTTCGCATCTAGTACGATAGAGGTTGCCGTTCCACCAATCAGAACATAATAATCTTGATAATTATGAAATATTTCTTGAAAAATTGGTTTTAAATTTGCTGGCATATTATTCTCCTAATAAGTTGAAAATCTTATCTTCTAGCTTTTCAACTTCCTCTTCAATACGAGGATCTTCATCATCTTTTAGTGTTAAATAGAGCGAAATTGGATCAACCAAGGTCACATTAACATCTCCAAGCCATTTATTTTTCTTATAATCAAAAGGAACTGGCTCATAATTCCAAATCTCTAGCCGATGACCTTGAAGGATATGCTGTTGAAGAGTCGTTTCGAAACTTTTATATATTTTTTTTGAAATAGCATAGTTTCCGTAATTTTCCGAATTAGCAAGCATACCAAGGTATGATAAGGCTTGAAAATGAGTCGTTTTAAATGATACCTCATTTTTTAATTTTTGAAAATCTTCATCACTAATGGTAAAAACTTCTCTGATTGGGCTTTCCAATAACTCTTTGGATTCTTCAAATATCATACTTTTTGGTTTCGCAAATTGATAAGATTTCTGCTTATTATGAAGCCACCCACGCTCTTTAAAACTTCTAAAATGGCGATATAAGCTGGGAACAGAAAGGTGGGTTAACTGACTAACTTCTTCCATGTCAATGATTAAACCTTTAGTATGCAGTAACAAGGTAATCAATAGCTTTTGTTCAGTCAACGACAACAGATTATTAAGCTCAAATTTTTTAGTTGTTTTAGAAAATAGAAATCCTAGTTGTGGGATAAACGCATTTTCTTGATAGTCAAGATAAGACGCCCCAATCTGCAATAACTTCTTCTTCTGCTCGTCAGATAGTTTATTAAAAACTAGAATAACATCTTTTTCAACCTGTTTTTGAATAGCTTGAACTTGTTTGACAAAGTTATCTAAACTTCCTGTCCTTTTTTCTTTGATCAAAAGAAATATGTTATCCTGTACAGTTAAGGTTGAAAACTCATATCGTCTTTGAAAAACAATAGGAAGTTCTAGGTTTATCGGTTGTATTTGAGCTTCAAAATGAAAAGCACGCATAACACTCTTGATTTTAGTAATATCCATTTCCAGCTCCTTATTATCATTATACTTGAATTTTATCAAAATAAATGATAAAATTCAAGTTTTTCGATAAAACACAAGAACAAGCTAACAAATTAAATTGTTGTTAGCATATCCTTTTTATTTCGTTGTGTAGGCAAAACTGATAGTACTATCCACTCCTGATAATTTACGGAAGGTATAGTTGGGATTGCCGTTATAGTTGGTCTCTGAGATAAGAAATGACCCATCTGGATAAACTTTCTCGATAAATGCCACATGCCCGTACTGTCCACCCGCAAAGGAGACAATCGCTCCTGCTTTAGGGGTGATTCCTGTTTCGCCACCAAGACTAGCCGCAGTTCGTACCCAGTCTTGACCATTGCCCATGGTATTGATAATCGGAATTTTCTCACCATTTTTACCTTTGAGTTTTAATCCTAATTGGTTAATCCGTGCAGCTACTCCCCATGTACATTGACCATAGGCATAGCCCATACCATCACCACCACCTGGGATAGAGTTGTCATAGAGGTCCCCACGAACAGCTTCCAAAGCTTTTGGATCACTTTGTGCGGTCCCACCATTTGGCTGGCTAAACCCTTTTTCGATTTGGTAATACCACTCAGTTGCTCTGGTTTGGCGCTCTAAGAGCTTATCTCCGCTATTTCCTTCCCAATAAATGAGAAAGAGTTGAGCAAGGTTTGCTGGACTTCCTGAATGCTTGAAAAAGTCTTTTAACCAGTTGGTGTAATAGGGATTATCCCCATGCAACATGAAGTCCAGTTGTAAGCCTAGATTATACCACTTCTGATTCTTTCGTTTGGCATATTCTAACAAAAGTGTGTGACGGCGTGACCCATCAGCGGTGTCTGTCCACTGTCCCAACCCTAGTCCACGTCTCAAGATATTAGGGTAACGACCGTTATAAATGGCCGGGCCACCCAGAGACAGCCAGCCCTCATCATCCCAAGAGTTTTCTCTTGCCCCAACTGGAGGAGATAGGTAGTCGCCTTCAGCTCGTTTGGGATTGATAGAGGATTCTACCGACCAGTTTCCTAAGATAGCTGCGATGGCTTGATTGGTCGCTCCTTGACTTTTCAGATACTCATAGATCGCTTTCGCTCTCGCAAACTCATCCCCGCCAAACTGACCAATGGCTGGTATAATAGTGGTTTGAAGCTGAATCACTTTAGGAAAGTAAAAGGCTGGATTGACATAAACCAACTTGTCCGTGTCATCATCCACCTTTTGATAGGTGACTTTTAGCCCCGTACCATCTTTAGTTTGGCCAATAACCTCTCCTGCTTGGACTCGCTGACCAGCCGTCACTCGACCAGTATGAACATTATAAAGAGTGAGTTGAGTCTTGTTTATTCCCTTGCCTGATGTGAGGATAAGATTCTCCCCATCAAGAGAGACTTTCCCATCCATAGGTGCCACAATCACTTGGTTCTCTTTAGCCTCTAAAGTGATGTGATGATGAAGCATTGGTTTCTCATCCATCACCTCGTAGCCATAGCGAACGGTCATGGTTAGAGCATCATCTTCCGTTTGTCCTTGAAAGGGATTCTCCAATTCCTGAAGGGCAAGGTAAGTTCCTTCCTCGCTCCATTCCTTCAGGTCTGCTCGTTCTTCATCAGAGAGTTTATAAGGAGGATTCTTAGTTAGGTCTGACATGGACTGAATAGATGAGCCACCATTTAAGTCCTGCCAAAGCTGACTTAAATAAGCTTGATAGGTTTGAGGACTTTCTTCCATCACTTCGTCTAAGGCATAATCCTGATACTTATGATTCATGAAGGCCATGACCTCATCAATCTTAGTGTAGTAGGTAATGCCTTTGTCATTGGTTCTCGTGTGCTCCGCATCCTCCCAGGTCAGATGGGTATAACTCTTGGTCAACTCTATCTCATCTTGTTGGATGAGACTGGTTCCTGAAATCCCCATGACAAAACTCATCATGAGAAGAAACAGAAACAAGAGGCCTGATACCACCCAAGTCATGGGATTTGTGATAAGAGCTGAAAAGAAGGTCAGGCTTCCCTTAATGGTTTGGATTATTTTTGAAAAGCCTGCAACACCTTGTTTCCCAGCCTGTTTAAGAAAAGTTTGGTAACGTCTTCTTGGCTTTAAAGGTTTTTGGCGTTTCCAGCCTTTCCCCTTTTTAAAGTTCTGATACCGTTCCTTGCCATGAGCAATCTTGTTTTTGGCAAAACGATGTCCAGTCTGCCCACCTTTCACGGCGACTTTTCCAGCTTGATAGGTAAATCTAGCATAGCGTCTGCCTTTCAGACTGGTATCTTTTAGGGTTCTAAGACCATCTAAATCATCGTCTTGAGCAACTACATCTAGCGATTCGGACTCTAGAAAACGCAACCCTCGTTTAACTTTGGTAGAGGTTTTCTTGGCCTTATGAGCCTTTTTGAGCTGATGAACCTCACGTTTGGCGGAAGTGACTTCTTTTTCTGCCTGAAGGCGGTCAAGGGTTTTCTCTTTTTGGAACTGAAACCGTGAAGTTTTCGTTTCTTTTGACTCTTTGTGATAGGTAAACTTAGGATTGACAGTTTTCTCTTTTTCTTCTAGCTTGACCTCTGCCAAGTGTTTTCGGGCAAGCTTCAGACGATTTTTTGCTTGTGGGAGACGGTACTTTCTGATTTCTTTTGCCTTTAACCATCTGGGAGATACATAGGCGATAGACTCCTTAAAAGTTTCTGTCGCAGCTGCTTTTTCATCTTGATAGGCTTCTTTAAGAGTTTTCTTCTGTTCTTTTGCTTCTGCTTTCTCAGCTCGTCTGGTGAGAAAGCGTTTTTTAGGGAGAGCTATTTGTATGGCTTTCTTCTCCCTACGGTAATGAATTCGACTAGACTTTAAACTGCTTTGAAAGGTTTTTCGTGCAGTTTTAATTCTTTTCTTATCTGATATCATTTGTCAATCCTCATCTTTTCTGGATCGGTACTCATGATGTCAAAGAGCTTGGTTTGGTGTGGTATCTTATTTCTGAAAGGCACAACCGTTGAGCCAGCTTTAATGAGACCTGCTCCTTTTTCTGGATTAACCAAGTATTTCTCTAACTCCTTGGATAAACCTAATAGATGAACCAATTCTTCTCGGTCATTCTTTGCCTGTTTTAGGAGAATCATGAATTCGCTATTGGCAATAATGCGTCTGCCATTGGCATCAAGAAGCAGCGTTTCCACATTCTGCGTAATCCCCGTTGGCGTTGCCCCGTACTTCCGAACCCGACTCCAGAGTTTGAAGAAGAAATCAGAAGCGTACTTATCCAATAACAGCAGCTGCATTTCATCAAAGTAAATCCAGGTTCTCTTCCCTAGTTTTTGATTCTTCACCACACGATTCCAAATCTGGTCAAAAATCACCATGAGGGCAATTTGTTTGAGTTCATCGCCCAGCTTTTTGACATTGTAAATGAGGAAGTGGCTATCGGTTTTGATGTTGGTGCGGTGTGAGAAAATATCTAGAGAACCTTCCACATACAGTTCCATATCAAGAGCCAAGTCCTTCGCTTCTAGTTCAGGTTGCTTGGAGAGGACAAAGACCCATTCCACCAAAGACGGTTCTTGAAAATGCTTATAGGTCAAGCGTGTCACACGGTCGATTAGTGACTTCTCACGACCATCTATTTTGCGGTCCAACAATTTCCCAATCCAAGACAGGAGAAATTCTGACTTGACCTTAACAGGGTCTTCATCCATATTCTCATCTGACAAGTCTAGGACATTCAAGAAAGTGGTGGAGTCAGGCGCAATGTCAATGCTTTCCCCACCAAAGGCTTGACCGATGATGCTGTACTCATTTTCAGGATCGACGATGATGATTTCGGTATCATTATCCGCTTCTTTTAATTTAGTCGAAATAATCTCATGTTTTGTGGCCATGCCTTTCCCTGAACCTGATGTCCCTAAAATTAGACCTGATGGGGTATTGAGTTTCCCACGGTCAATGGTAATGATGTTACTTGAAATCTGATTAATCCCGTAAAATTTTCCACCTTTGTCCTGAATATCAACAGAAGTCCAAGGCGAGTTGACGGCAATATTCGAGGTTAAGAGAGACCGAGAAACACCTTCAACATAATTCTTCCCAAAGGGTAACAGACTATTAAAGGCAGCTTCCTGCATATAGGTCAGATTATCAATGATGAGATCATTTGAGCCGGCCACTTGTTTGACAATGTCTAAGGATTGGTTCAGCTGATCCTCATTATCCGCAAAGACCCCAATCAAAAAGAGGGTGTCAAAGAGCTTATCTCCAGTCTGTGTCATAGTTTTAAGCAGCTCATCAGCTTCATCAATATTGCTTTCAAGAACCTGACTAACCTTTTCCAAATAAACACCAGAGCGTGCCATCTTTTGTTGCTCGCCAATTTTTTGTGATTCCATCAAGGTTTTCTTGGTTCGGAGTTTCTTCATGGCCTCTGACTTGGCTGAGCCTTTAGCATGCAGGCTCATCATCACTTCCAAATCCGACTGTATTAAATCACGAATAAACTTGTCCCCTAACTCCATACCGTAATCCCGAACATAGACAATCTGTAAGAGTCGATTGTCTATTTCAATATGATTTTTGTGTTTGAAAGATAAGCTGGTTGGGGCAATAAAATGTTTGGTGGTTTGTCCTGAACACACTAGGTCTTGATAAGTAAAGGGCAGATGGTTTTCTCCGCGCAACATATCGGCCAGATGGTTGACTCTTTCTTCTCCTGTCAAGAGGTTAAAGCTAGCCTCGATTTCTGAAAGACCGCTCTTAAAGTATTCCCCAATTTGAGAAAGGGAACGGTAAGCCAGTTTAGGCGTTTGGTCACTTTTCCCAAAAGAAATCAACTTGATAGCTGAAAAATTATTCTCTCCTGCTTCTAAGTTAGCATCCATCATACGGTTGAGTTCCTCACGGTAGGGATCAAAACCATCTTTATGCAAGGGATAAAGGACACTTTTTCGGAATTGTTCCAAGTTGACCTTCTTGTTAAAAATGGTCAATTGGAAATTTGTTTTATCGTCCAGCGAATTGATTAAGTCTGAATACTTCTCAACCATAGCCCCCTTATCCTCCAATCCCACGGTCTGGTAATTGACATCCCCTAAGAGATAGGACTGAGAGAAATAATCTGGGCTTACCTGCATGAGGCCATTGGGAAAGAGACCTTGATAAAGAAGAGTATTAAGTGTTGTTGGTAGAACCTCCTGTTTCTTTGGGGTTAGCTTTTTGACCTTAGAAGAGGTCTTTGGTTTCATGAAGTGTTTTAAGTTTTTCATGGTGAATTCCTTTCTGTCCAGTTAGAGTGCGGTCTGGCACCATCATCTCGTAATGAAAACGGTATTTTAAATAGGTTTCAAAGGGGAGATCATTAGGACGATAAACCCCAAATAACATGAGGGGGATGGTAAACGTAAAAACAAATCCATAGACAAACCAGTCCCCAAATTGCCAATAAAAGAGATTTAGCCCTAAGACAAGGATGGTGATGGCAATAGCTGGCAAGACAAAAATGACTTGCCGTGTGGTAAAGCCTAACCAAGCCCTGTGTTGAACCTTTGTAACGTCCTTAAAAACACGTGTATTCATAAAATAGTAACTCCTTCTTTGATAAAAGGACCAAGATGGAAATCTTAGTCCAGTTTAAATTGTTTTGTGACTTTGACGCAGTAGGCATCTGAACTCTCTACGCTAGTTCCTAGCTATGACAGTTCTAGTCGTCCTTGCGGAGGTCGGACAACGAAATCGACCGTAAAGCAGTACCTTGTTCCTCTTCGATTTCCAAGGAACAACCTTAAACAGTCCACTGGACTGTTTAAGCTATCCTACTCTCACATGCCCAAAATACTTCGGGCAGTGCGTTGACTGCCCACCAAGGCAATGATTAACAAAATAGCCTGCACTAAGCTACCAAACATAATGGCTAGGCTTTCCATAATCCCTGCCCCACTTGAAACAGCGATTTTTCCAGCTGATTCAAAAAGAGGTACAAGAGAGACGATGAGGAAAATCAAAACTCCTTGCAGGGCATAGACCATAATATTTTTAAGATAGCCAATCCCAATGCCACGCCAATCATCACTAAGGAAAGCTGGAATCGTCAGCGGCGCAAAAGGAATCATGAGATAAAGCTGGATAAAGCGAATGGTAATAAGAATATTCACGACCATCACACTGACTAAACGAACCAGCCAAATCATGATGGCAAAGAGTCCAACAATCATTTTTCCAACAATACCTGAGCCTTTAAAGCCTGAGATGGTATCATAGACTGTTCCCCCATGTGACACCACGCCTGCCACCTGTTCGATGATGTGGGAAGCGACAGCTAAGATAGCTTCCACAATCACAGTAGTGTTGGTAATCACCACAGCCACCATGATGTAGCTGACAATCATTGGGGCAATGGCTTCAAAAGTCATGGCGCCTCCCGAACCCGCAATTTTCTTCGCCATCTTAGAAAATTCCAGAATCAAGACAACCGCTAAAATCGCTACCCCCAAGGGCTGCATAATCCCTTTGGTGATGGCAGACATATAAGACCAGACGGTTGGATTGTATTCTGCCAAGGATTTGATTAAATCAGCTGTTGATTTTAAATCCACATTAAAGCCTTCAAAAAGGCTGTCGCTTGAAATTTTCTCTGAGGCTAGAAAGACAAAAGCTGAGGTTAGTTTCATTATCATGTCATACCTTGCCCTCCTAAATTGTAATCTGAGTAACAAAGGCGCCAGCAGCACCGACCATCACCCCACCCACAATTTCTAAGATAGCATTACGGACACCTGGTCCTCCATCTTTGATATTGGTCGAAAGGTTAATAATGCCCATCACAACAAGAAAAGCCCCTACGGCAATCAAGCCTTTTTGTAAGAGAGACATGGCTTGTGCAAACATGGAGCTGGCATCCACTCCGTAAACAAAGCCTGTAAGTTTTTGATCCATATGATTCCTCATTTCCATTAGTGTAGTGTTCTTTCTGTGCTTAAATCCCTGACCTTATAATCCGATAAATCAAGAAGTGCTTCCTTATTGCTTAGCGGATCAATCTGATAGTGCCACCAACGAGCGTCCGTTTCCTTATCTGCTAGGTATTGCCAGTTCTGGTGTTTCAAAGGGAGATACTTCTTCTCCTTAAAGACTGGAACTCCTGCAATTCGTACCAAACACTCATCTCGTTTCATATTTCCGACTTCATCAGGGGTCATGAGGTCCCTTGCAATTTTTTGATGAGAAGTAGAACCAGACCCTGTTTGGCCATAAGACCGACTGGTGTTCCTCACATCAATGGTTTGTTTGCCTAAAAGACTACTCATGAACTTGAAAGTCTCTTCGTCATTCCCACCCAGATACAGCAGACTGTCACAGTTACCAAGAATGGTTTTCCAAGCCTCTTTTTCCTTATAAAGCCCTTGGAGCTGAGCAATATTTTGGAGAATAGGTACGAGGCTCATGTTTCGAGAACGAACCGTTGAAGTTTGTTCGGCAAAGTCTGGGATTTCTCCACAGTTCGCAAACTCGTCTAAGTAGGCTCTCACATGAATGGGAAGTTCTCCCTTAAAGTCCACATCGGCTTGTCTGGTCAGGGTTGAAAAAACCGTTGAGAAAAAGAGGGCAGACAAGAATCTGAAGGTTGTGTCATTATCAGGAATGACAAGATAGACCATCGTCTTCTGAGTTCCCCATGTCTTCAAGTCCATGGTGTCCCGCTTTGTTAAATCAATGACGGATTGAATATTAAAGAGTGCAAACTTAGCCGTCGTCACGGCAATGACGGAATCCAATGTTTTGTCCTTGTAGTTCTGAAAATCTGCCCAGTTACGCATGGTAAAGTTCTCCATGCCATACTTCTTAGCATAATTTTCAAACATGACTTCAAGGACACTCTTATCTTGATTGTCTCCTTTAGATAAGAGTTTAATGAGTTTTCCAATCTCTGAAAAAGCTGGATAACGCCCACGCTTGCGCCGCTTCTCAGCTTCTTCCTTGGAGCTTTCTGGAGGGTTGTAAAAATCCACCAAGTAGGAAGCAATTGCTCGCACCAAGGTCATGGAGGCCTCATCCCAAAAGGGATCACTTCTTGAACCACTACCTTTCGTGTTGTTAAAGTACACCGTCAGCATGCGGTTCAAATCATTCTCAGTTTCCACATAACGAAAGGGATTAAAACCATCCGAATTAGTCATATTCACTAGGTCTAATACCTTGACCTGATAGCCATTTTCTAGAAAGATCTTGCCTGTCTTTTCGGCCAAATGATCCTTGGGGTCAACCACAATGTTGGAACAGTTAAGCTGAATCAGATTTGGCTTCAGAAAACGAAAGGTCTTCCCTGCTCCTGACCCACCAATAACGACCAGGTTCTTATTTCGGTCAAACTGTGGAGCTTTCTTTTCTAAAAGAGTCAACCTGACATTTCGAGACAAGATGGTATCGTTCAAAGGATTCTTACTGGCAAAGGCTTTACGCTCACGACTATTTCCAAAACGAGCAGAGCCATACTCAGCCCCCTCTCTGTAAACCTTTTTGCCTGTTGAGATGTAAAGATAGACAAGCCCCATGGTCACCAGTCCAAAGAGAAAGCCTAAGAAGGATTTTCCAGTGAAGTTGACATCCCACAAGGGATGAAGTACTTGATTTTGTCCCTCTCCTAAGAGATAAGCAAGACGTTCAATGGGTGGCTGATTGGGAAGACTCTCGTACAGCAAAACCAAACGATGACAGAAATAGCCAAATACAACCCCTAAGCTCCCAAAGACGATGGCTTTTTTCCCTGAATACACTAGAGAGTCACCTCCTTGGTCTTCACGGCAGAAGATTCTGACACCACAATCTGTTCCTTAGCCTTTTCAATTTCCTCATCAAGGGTTTTATCGAATGTTAAGTCTTGAAGTTTTTCTGGATTAGAGACTAACTTTTTCAGTAACTCATCTAGGTGCCTGTCTAAAAGAGACTTGTCCTTGGCGTAGAAATGAAGATAGTTCCCTTGCCAGCTAATGGCAATGGGAAGGTTCTCGGATTCCATCAGTTCCTTGAATTTCTCCACATCAATCGGTTTATCCAACATATCCTTGGTCACGTTTACCGATTCAATGGCATAGGGACTTTGAAGCAGTTCTTCTAACTTTTGAACCCCAATCTTATAAGCGGAGTCTTGAGCTAGGGCTTGCCTAGCCGACCACTCTAAGAGCTTTAAGAGCGTTTGAACCGTAAACAGGCTACTTCTCTCCGCATATTGCAAAGCTTGGCGTTCCTGTTGTTCTGAAGACATAACTCCCTCCTTTGTATGATTCCCTCATAAAAATCAGGGTGCCTTCATAATACGAAAGCCTTCTTGATTTTGGTATCACAGAAATGATAGAAGAAAAACCGCACCATTCCAAGAGAGATGAACCAGAGTAGACATTAAAACATCCGTTTTGAGACGAACCAGTCCTAATGTCACTCCTAAGCTGCCATAAATGAACCAAGTTATCACGCTAGAAGGGTGGTGCACTAAGGAAAAGAGAAAACTCGTCAACAAAAGCTGAGCAAATGGCTTAGACAGCCTATCCCACAAAACTTCTCGGTAAAAGACCTCCTCCACTATACTGGCATTAAGTAGAAAAATAATAAACGACAGAACGGGAACTTGATCCTGAACAGTTACCATCGTTTGTTGGTTAGTCTCAATTCCTGAAAGCGTGACACTCATGGCAAGAGCTATACTCACCATCACGCCAAGGCTCCCTAAAAGCCAAACTCCTCTCTCTATCCAGGACATGTTTCTTTTGGGCATGCCATAGTGTTTCCAAAACCACAGCAAAAAAGTTAAAAAAGCAACTTGTAAGACGATTAACCCTATCCCATCAATCCATCCCATTAAGAAGAGACTGACTAAGAGCACATTAACATGAATGGCTCCATACATGAGCAGTAACCGTATCATCTTTACCTCCTAAACAAATCTTCATAATCAATAGATAAGACCACTACAATTCTCTCCACCCATTTGAGTTGAGGCATAAGGCGATGGGACTTGTAATGACGGAAGGTCTGATAGAGACGACTAAACTCACTGGGATAGACATATTGACCTTTAAAGATTTTCCGTGCTAAATCTGCCCAAGACATGCCCTTATCAATGAGGAGGATTTCTAAATTTTCCCAAAATCGTTCGTTCATAAGCCCTCCTGTTCTATCATGTCCTTAAAGAGATGTTCCCGAAAGAGGACTTCCTTATGGTCTCTTGGAAGAAAGGTTCGTGCCTCTTCTAAACTCATATCGGGATACACTTTCTTCTGACAAACCACGAGAGGGAGACGTAAATTCTGTTCAGGTTTTCGAAGAACCAAAGTCACCAACTCACTCAATTTCATCTGTTTATGACGTTTAAAACGCTTAAAAGAGGGAGCTAGCAGCTCAAAACAATCACTGGTTTTGGCAAATAATCCCAGTAAATCCTCATGGGCCAAGTGACCAACGTCTTTACAGGTATAGGAAATGCCATGTAACTTACAAAAGTTAAGGAGTTTCTGATTACGACTGGTATTTCGACTTAAATAGATCTCTAACATGTCTCCCTCCTATACGGATAAATCCTTCTGCAATTCTTGAGTCAGTGGTGTAAAAACTTTACTCCTATCAATCGGAGACTTTCCTTCGCCGAAACATTCAATCGTAATCAGACTTGTCATCTCCACTTCAGCTTGATGGATGGCTTCATCCAGTTCTGTACATTCCCTAATACTTTTATTATGTAACAACTTCATGTTCTTCTTCCTCAATCTTTCTAAATGCTCCAGCAATGGCTTCGATGACTGTCACGGTCACACTATTGCCTGCTTGTTTATACAGCTGGCTTTTACTGGAGACGCTTTCCGCTCTTTCATAGGCCCAGTCAGGAAAACCCTGAAGTCTAAAACACTCTCTGGGAGTCAGCCGTCTGATTCTCAAACGATAGAGTTTCCCATCAATGACAATCCCTGTCACCTCATACCACTTGTCCTTGCGATATTCAAGAGCTGCCACGACTACCCCCATATTGTCAGAAGTGGTTATCGTATTAGATACCCCTTTACCGACTCGTCCCCTTCGTTTTGTGGACTCTGGATAAGCAAGGTTGACAGAATCCCCTATTGTCGCCTTGGCATAACCTAGTTTAGTAGCTTCTTTGATTTTTAAATGCGGAGCTTCTTCACGACAAAGAATCTTAGGAACTTTATCGCCTCCCTGCATGGTGGTAAGTGTTGGGGATACCCCTGAAATATCATAGATGCGTCCCGTTTGAACAAAAGATGTTGGTAAGGTTCCTGCGACAACGACACCATGCCTATCTTGAGCAGTTAGGGTAAACATAGGGGCTTGATTGTCCTTAAAGCGTCTGCCATGTTGGCGTTTCTTCAGTCTATCTGGTGTTAAAACTGATATAGCAATTTTAGCTCCTTCCCCTTTTCCTCTGGTTAGGGTCGGGGATAATCCGTGACTCAAGTAAACCTCCCCACTCATGCCTTTTCCTGATGGATTAACATTGCCTAATCGTTCAAGACCAGTTGAGCTACTTTCTCTTCGGAGAGGAAATAAGAATCGGGAACGGTATCTTCTAGAATGTCCGATAATAAAGACCCTTTCTCTGTTTTGGGGGACTTGGAAATCTTTACTGTTAAGGATTTGCCATTCAACATCATACCCCAACTCATCCAATGTAGCGAGGATTGTTCGAAATGTCTCTCCCGTGTCGTGATTGAGTAAGCCCTTGACGTTTTCCAAGAATAAAAAACGTGGTTGGATCTGTTTGGCCGCTCGAGCAATTTCGAAGAACAAAGTACCTCTAGTATCCTCAAATCCCAATCGTCGGCCTGCGAGTGAAAATGCCTGGCAAGGGAATCCCCCACAGATGATGTCCACTTGTCCTCTAAGTTGTCTAAAATCTTGGTCTGTGACTTGTCTAATGTCATGAAATTCTATCTCTCCTTCAGTCTCATACATAGCTTTGTAAGATTTCCTCGCAAACTTATCAATCTCACAAAAACCAACACACTCATGGCCTTGACGGGTTAACCCCAGTCGAAAGCCCCCTATTCCAGCAAATAAATCTAAAAACTTCATTTTTCCTCTCTTTCAAAATAAAAAGAGCCTTACTATTTGTAAAACTCTTACTTAAATATGGTTATCCATATCTGGTGCACGGATGATTTCAATCAATAAAATAATAAGGGAGATGAGATAGACTCCACCTAGTATCCACCAAATCATCTTAATCACCTCCCCTCGCTTCTTGTCGCCTTAGTTGCTTAGTCCATTCAGACAGCACACCATTAAACACGTATTCCGCAATCGCTTCTGCCGACCGAGCAAATCTCATATGTTCCAAAGCGTACTGATAACGGTCACTAAAATAAATCATGGCGTAATCACTAGCTGACTGAGATAAGCCTGCTTGTCTCAACTGGTCATGAACCAAGCCCCAAATATAATCTCGATCGTACTTGGTCACTGAGTCAACTTTTGGAGAAAAGGTATCTTCTTGTTTTTCAACTACAACTCGTCTCTCCTCCTCGTCCTCAATAAGGAAATCACTCTTTTCAGTTTCACTATATTCAGTCTCACTAGGGGCTGAATTTAAAACCGGCCCCAGCTGATTTGGAGACCCTCCTAGTGTTTTTTGAACACTACCCCCGTCTGAATTTAAGACTGGGGTGGTGTCATGTTCTAACTCCCCAAGATAAATTTTATTAGCCAAACGCCCTTTTTCACTGGAAGACTGTTGGACTTCATCAATCAGTCCAAATTCTCTCAATGTCTTTTTAATCGTCAGCAATTTAGACTTGGAACAACCAAGAAGTGCCATCAATTTTGAGTTGGAATAAATGAGATAAATAGCTCCATCCTCATCAATCCATCCCTTACTCAGAGATAATTCCAATCGATCTTTTAAGACCGCATAAGCCACCTTAACCTCTAGTTTCATCTCCTTATAGCGGTCACTCTCAAATAAAAGTTTTGGGAGCTTGTAGTAACGCTCTGACGTTTGATAGTGATTTGCGGTAATACGTTTCATGATTGTCCCTCCAACAATAAAAATCCAACATTCCCCAGTTCATCAAATTGAATCAACTCTGCTTTCTCCATTTCAGCAACTAGCTGATTTGCTTCATCAACATTAATTCCCATAACAAGTATGAGATGACACATCACAATTTATCGTGATGATTGTTCTTTCTTTTGCATCGTTTCCTCCTGAAAATAAAAAAAGCGAGAACACTTATTAAAATGTTCTCGCCCAAAGTTTATAAATGAACTCCTTTGACCAAAATAGGTAATAAACCTATATAAAACAAAAATCCTGCCAAAGATTTTTTTGGCAGGATTTTTGGCAGGAAACCGAATCAATTTATCAGTTTCTTCAAATCGCTATGATCTCTAAAAGACTGGTAAATCGGGATTCCGCTCTCAAATTGCTATGTGCTTCTTATTTAAGGGTAACTGAAGCTCCAGCTTCTTCCAATTTCGTTTTGATTTCTTCAGCTTCTGCAGTTGCAACACCTTCTTTAACAACAGTTGGTGCTCCATCAACAAGTTCTTTAGCTTCTTTAAGACCAAGACCTGTGATTTCACGAACAGCTTTGATAACGCCAACTTTCTTGTCGCCTGCTGCAGTCAATTCCACGTCAAATGAATCTTTTGCAGCAGCAGCTTCACCAGCGCCAGCAGCAGCTACAGCTACAGGAGCAGCTGCAGTTACACCAAATTCTTCTTCGA
>ERZ773005.575-NODE-575-length-26860-cov-25.535833_pt1 | contig 26860 bp, 27 predicted proteins | sample MGYA00580666_ERZ773005 | MGnify/ENA primary metagenome ERZ773005 (study PRJEB29015, sample SAMEA2737999) | human oral metagenome | biome: human oral; feature: human-associated habitat; material: dental | place: China | collected 2061 ...
ACCAACCAACCAACCAACCAACCAACCAACCAACCAACCAACCAACCAACCAACCAACCTAGAGTCCTCTAAGACTTTTTCGTCTGGAGAGTTAGATGAAGAGGCAATTAGCGAACTCTCCAAAAATGCGCTTTATGCACGTGCTCCGCTTGCACCCCTTTCCTCACCAATTAGTGACTTCAGTGCTACCGTCACAGCAGGTGGTACAACAATGCATGGCGGCGATACCAAAAATATTACCGGGCAGAAAGTAACCATTACCGGCATTGAACTCAAGTTTATGCTTACTCAAGATGGAACAATTCACGCGGGCGATAAGATTCGTATTCCAGTAACACTTACTAATAACAGCTATGCTGCCTATAATCGAGCGATTAGTTCCGACACTGTGGTGAATATTGGTGGAGTTGGAACACTGACATTCGATTACTCTAATCCCTCTAACCTGGCATATGTCATCACGGTAGACAGCAGCTTTGCGGCGCTGCCCGCGGGATCACAGCGAGCAGTTTTGGCAAATATCAGCCCGGCATCCGGTGCGTATCTTCAGACAGCATCAAGTCATGGTAGTATCGTGTTGACCGTCAACGGGTCTTCCTTTACCTTCACGCCTGTGCCACGGACGTTTCCGAAAGAAGTGGGAGACTTCGCTACCAACACGTATGCCTATGACAGTGCGAACGACCGGATTGATATATCTTCGGCCATATCGGACGCAAATTACCTAAACAATATGCTGTCATCCAATGGGACGGATCCAGGGAATACAGGCATTCCGGAAGGTGATCTTATTACCATACAGCGAGCAACAACCATAGGATCCAGTGTGATTAATACGCGTATGTCTAACAAGCCCGGAATTTTAGCGCCAAAACTTAGCGAAGACGGTACCTATATTGTGCAAAATGATTCTTCAACCGGGTTATCGGTGGACAATGGATCGGCGACTGATGTAACGCTTCCTGCTGATGCAACAGATGCGCAGATAGCACACGCTTTGAAAGCAGCAGGACCGAATTCCCGCGTTATGATAGAAAACAGCGACGGTACCTATACGTTTGCTTACAACTTCGGTAAACTTACCGGTCCAGGATCTCTGACGTATCACGACGTGCGCCCACAAGATGATATGGCATCGTACAGTGACCAATATCAAGAAATCGATCGAACGGATGCCGTTAATGCGCATGCAAACGGTGTTCTTGCCCACACCAATATCCTGCATGGCCTTAATCATGTAACTGCATTTTATTTCTCAGACCAATCTGTCGTTAATACCGTGCGCGGCACGTCAACACGCTATGTCGTAACGGATGATGGCACGATAACAAAGCAGAAGTCTAATGACTTCCAGGCTTCAACGAGGATTTCGAGTGCACGCTCAGAGGGACAGAGTAAAGTTACCGTGCGCTATGTGGATACCAATGGTCATGAAATCGATACGCGTGCTTTTGGTTATGGATTCCCAGCTGGATCTCCTATTGCAGCCCAATCACCAGACTTCAATGCGCAACCAAAAACCATTCCAGGTTATACATTAGTAACGGTTAATAATCCCGTAACTGGTGTTCCTGGCCAGCAGTTGACTGCTGCGACAGCAATTCCCTTTGAAAACAATGACAAAGAGGCCTACTTCGTTTATTCGGTGAACAAAGGCAAGGTAACAATAACCTACATAGACGATACGACGGGTACAACTCTTGAAACCAAAGAATTGACCGGAGCATACGGAACAACAGATCCGTATACCACCACGCCGACTATTCATAACTATGAGAACCAGGGTTATGAGCTCGTGTCTGATAATTATCCAAGCGGCGGAGCTTCTTTCAGCAGCACGCCTCAGCAATTTGAGGTTCACCTGAAGCACGGTACAGAGAATACTCAGGAAACTAAGGACGTTACTCTGACGGTTCGTTATCATGGTGCTGGTAGTCAAACTCCGGCAGACAACGTACAGACTGCTCATTGGACCCGTAGTATAACGAAGGATAAAGTCACAGGTCAGATAACGTCTACCGGTGCATGGACATCTGATAAAACTTCTTATACTACCGTTTTGACGCCGGTTATAACGGGCTATACCGCCGATAGAGATCAAGTTACCGGTATGGCGGTTACGATGGATGACATTGTTGAGGACGTTAATTATTCGGCTCAGGGTAATCCGGTACCCGATCCATCTCCGACTCCAAGCCCCGAGACTCCTTCTAATCCGCACAAGAATACTAAAAAATCCACGAAAGCCAAGGATGCTCTTCCTGATACCGGAGATCTGGGATTGGCTTCGACTGTAGCTGTAGTTGCTTGTTCAGGTATATTACTTGAAGGCCTTGGTGTTGTACTTCGCTTTAGAAGAAGAGGTTAATTTATAAAAAAGACCTCTGTAAATAGCCTTAGAGACGGATGAATGAAAGCGAGCCGGATATCAATATATTTGGCTCGCTTGTTAGTAAGCGATAATGCCAAAGCTTCAATACGTCAAGTTTTCCGCCTTAAAGACAAGCTGTTGCAAGAAAAGAAAACGTGTAGAATCAACGGGCAAACAGCAAGCTCTTGAGGAGGATGCATGCTTATTAAATCTCGCGGTGCGTCATGCGCGTTTAAGTTGTTCATCGCTATTGTGGGAACGATAGCTCTTGTCAACTCAATTGGACTGTTTAAGCTAACGTTTCACGGTAATTTCTTTCTGTACTTTACCAATATCTCAAACCTCGCAACGGTGTTGTATTACTGGTGCAACATCGTGCAAATTCACAAAAATCGAGAGCTCGGACAGAAGCCGTGGCTTCCAAAGCTCAAGCACACCCTTATGCTTGGTATTACGGTAACCGGACTTGTGGCGTATTTCTTGCTCGATCACGGCGGCGTTTTTAAGAATGGAGTTTTCAATCCGAATAACTTTGTCCTGCACGACCTTATTCCGCTCTGCGCTGTTCTCGACTGGCTTATTTTTGACGAAAAACCGACCATGAAAGTACAAGAACCACTGCTGTGGCCCCTATATCCGCTGGCATACTTTGCCTACATTACAACACTCGTGAGCCTGTGCGGTGTACGAGTGCAGGAAACCACGCGCTGGCCTTATGGGTTTATGGATTTTGACAAGCTCGGTATTCCTACGGTGCTTGCGACCATTGGAGTTCTTCTCGTCATTTTTATAATTATCGGATACATATATGTTCTCATTGATCGTGTGTGTGGCAAAAAGGCATCAAAGTAAGGCGAGAAGATCTCATGAATCAAGACATCATTGCACGCGCAATCGACTATGTAAAAGACGTCTTTGCGGGTGATGCAAGCGGACACGATTATTTCCATACGCTGCGGGTCTATAAAATGGCGATTCGGCTGGCTCAGGAAGAAGGCGCTGACGAGCAGATCGTGGCGCTGGCAGCGCTTCTCCATGATGTTGATGACCGAAAGCTTTCGCCTGAGACCACCAAGGAAAAAGACCGTGCAACGGCATTTCTGCGCGAGCAGGGTGTTGCGGAGGAAGAGCTTTGCGCTATCGTAGGAGCGATTGACGAGGTATCGTATGCCGGAACGGATTCCGTGGAGCCGTCAACAATTGAGGGAGCCTGCGTGCAGGACGCCGACCGCCTTGACGCTCTGGGAGCCATCGGGATTGCGCGTACGTTTGCGTACGGTGGCAGCCATAACCGCGCGTTATACGACCCGGATGAGGCGCCTGTGCCGGATATGAGCGGTGAGGAATATCGCAATCATATTTCAAGCTCGCTGAACCACTTTTACGAGAAGCTCTTCAATTTGGTGCCGCTGCTCAATACCCGGTCGGCGCGCAAAATCGGCAGCGCCCGCGAAGCGTATATGAGGGAGTTCGTTGACAGGTTTCTGGCAGAGTGGGATGGCATGAGGTAGGGGGCGGCTGTGCGTTGCAAGGCTCCGGTCTTTTTGATTTGAGTCCTGTGCGGTATCCTTAGAAGAGAATAACCGGAGTTTTGAAGAAACAGCTTTGAGGCAATGACCGAAGCTTAGGGCACCAAAGTTGAATTCGCAAGGTTCTAAGCGTGAGGAGGCTACATGGAGCGCATTGCAAGCTTTTCCGTCGATCATCGGGTCCTTGAACCGGGCGTCTATGTTTCTCGTCGCGACGTTGACGAGAAAACCGGCGCAGTAGTAACTACCTTTGATTTGCGCCTTACGGCCCCGAACCGCGAGCCTGTTATGGATACCGCCGCGGTGCATGCCCTTGAGCATCTGGGAGCAACTTTTTTACGCAATGACCCCGCATGGTCTTCTCGCATTATTTATTTTGGGCCAATGGGCTGTCGTACAGGGTTTTACCTTGTGGTATTTGGTGAGGCGGAGCCGATGGACGTGGCGGATCTGCTCGTACGTCTTTTTGAGTTTGCCCGTGATTATGAGGGTGAGATTCCCGGTGCGCGTCCTGAAGAATGCGGGAATTGGCATGATGCCGACCTTGTGCAGGCACAGTGGTGGGCGCGAAGGTATCTGGAGAAAACGCTGTATTGTCTCGATGACGCCCATACGCATTATCCGGCGCTGTTAGGTTGAGTGGAGGCTGATATGTCCCGGCGTAATATTTTTGCAACATCGGTATTACTTTCAACATCACTGTTACTTATGGGATGTCTTATGCTCTTTCCGCTTATTGTTCGTGCGGATGAGATACCCGAGCCCGAGTGGGAATCTCCTACCCGTAGGGTTGTCGAGACGATTGCGCAAACCAACGGCACCGGTGACGCACTTGTCGTTATAGTGCCGGTGCTTATTCTCGCATTTGCAATCATTGCGGTTGTTGCCATTATAAAAAGTAAAAAATAGCGCGCGTATTTGTTGGGGGTGATACGGATGAGCGCAGCGGACGCGGCATACACGATGTCCCATACAGCACATGAAGAAGAGGTTTCTGTTCCCGAACCGACGGCAGTAGGATCGATGGTTTTTACCTATGCCATCTGCCATTTTGTTGTGGATCTTGCCTGTGTGTCCACGATGCTCGGAGCGGTGAGCGCAACGCTGAATCTTGCCGGCACGTCAGGTCAGCCAAGTCCGTTTGCGGTGTTTTTCGCAATCCTCTTATACGACATGCTTGCCTTTGCACTGCAGCTCCCCATAGGTGCGCTTCTTGACCGTGTCGACAAGAACCAGCGCGCGGCATTGGTTTCTTTTGCTCTTATTACGTTTGGCATCGTCGTCTCTCTGGTTCCTTTGGGAGTTTGTGCCTGGATTGCGGTGTGTTTCTTGGCTATAGGGAATGCGGTATTTCACTGTGCCGGCGGCATTGACGTGCTGAATGTTTCCGAGAAGCGCGCGGCGCCGTCCGGTATTTTTATTTCAACCGGAGCGGCGGGAGTTTTTCTGGCTACGCTCCTGGTTCAAAGAAACAAACTCCTGGTTGCGTTTACGTTGTTGACGTTGCTTTTGATTTGCGCCGCCATGGTTTTTGCCCTCTGGCGTATGAACGTAAAGCACTGGCAAAAGCACAATTTGCCTTTTATGGTGCCAACATTTACGCGCGCTCGAACGATGGCGGTAGTTCTTTTGGCGGCAACCGTACTTCTCCGTAGTTATGCAGGTATGGTGATGACGTTTCCGTGGAAGGCAGATCCGCTTCTTGCGGCCTTTGCGGTGGGAGGCGTAGTCGTTGGAAAGGCCTGCGGTGGTGTGGTCGCCGACAAATACGGACTGCGTTTGACGTCTGCCGTCTCTCTTGCAACTTCGATGTTCTTGTTTCTGTTTGCGTGGGAATATCCGGTAGCGGGGCTTCTCGCGGTGTTTTTATTTAACTTTACGATGCCGATTACGCTGTCCGTCCTTGCCCGACTTTTACCTTGCGCCAAGGGTATGGCCTTTGGCATTGCTTCGTTTTCGTTGGCGGTAGGCTCACTGCCGGCGCTTTTGGGGTTCGTTTTATCAAGCCCGCTTGTGCTTGCAGCCCTGGCAGCCGTATCGCTCGCGTTACTTCTTGGAGGGCTTTACTGTGCCAATCAGGCTGATGCTTGTGGAGTGTAGCGTCGGCCTTGTTCAAGAGATATTCTTTGTTTTTGTCCGGAGCCTGACGGTAACGATTGCCGTTGAGCTTGTTGTTGCCGCGCTTCTGTTTCATATCCGGGACGCGCGTCGGCTGTTGGTTGTGGCTCTTGCTCAAGTGGCAACGAATCCGCTTGTGGTATACCTGTCCCTTCTTGCGGCAGGTCTTACGCAAGATTTTGTGCTTTATTATATTGCGGTGGGTTTCTTGGAGTTGAGCGCAATCGTTGTCGAGAGTATTCTCTATCGGATAACATACCGCTTTAAACGTCCGGTAGAACTTTCGCTGGTGGCTAACACGTGCTCCTTTGCCAGTGGTTTTTTGTTGCATACGGTTTTTAGTCTTTAAGGTGATGCACATGGATCCAAAAGTCATTCTCATAACGGGAGCAAGTGGCGGCATGGGCTACAGAGCTGCGGAAGCTCTTGCCAAGCAGGGACATATTGTTTACGGTGCCGCTCGACGTGTCGAGAAAATCGCGCCGTTGATTTCATGTGGTGTTCACCCGCTGCACCTGGATGTTACCGATGCTGACTCCTGCACTGCCGTGGTTAAGCGGGTAATCAGTGAGCAGGGGCATATTGACGTATTGATAAACAATGCAGGCTATGGGTCGTTTGGAGCCATTGAAGATGTGACTTCTGACGAAGCGCACCGCCAATTTGAGGTCAACGTCTTTGGCTTGGCTGAGCTTACCAAAAGGGTTCTTCCGTATATGCGCATGAAGGGGCGTGGCCGAATCATCAATATCGGCTCGGTGGGAGGACGCCTGGTGAGCTATCTTGGTGGCTGGTATCATGCGACAAAATACTCCGTGGAGGCGCTTTCTGATGCTCTGCGTATGGAGCTGAGTGATTTCGGTATTGACGTGATTCTTATTGAGCCGGGTTTCATAAAAACCAACTGGCCCTATATCGCGGCCGACCACCTGGAGGCATCTTCTCGCGGTGGCGTATATGAACATCGTGCCGCCGAAACCGCTCGCAGCATTCGGGGGATTTATAACGGGCCGATTGCGAGCAGACCGAGTGTGGTGGTAAAGGCCATCCTTAAAGCGGTAAACGCGCGCAGGCCGAAAACTCGCTATCTTGCGGGAAGGGGTGCGCATGCCGGCATCTTTTGGCACTCGGTGCTTCCCACGCGGGTATTTGATTTTATTATCAAGCGCATGATGTAGCGTATGATGTAGCGCACTGATACGGCACAAAAAAGCTGCACCAAACACGTGGCACAGCTTTTATGGGGAGATATGTTACCTACCGGATACTGAGAATCGATAAAATCAAAGCTCCACACGCAATTCCAATGGCGCTGCGGAGGCCTGCTGTAAGCTGCCGGTTCAGTGCCCGCTCAGCTCTCGGAATATACGTGGAAGCGAGAATAGACGTGTTCAGCATGGATCCTCCTTTCGTTGCTTATCTTGTTCAGTATATCCCCAAAAGTTAGCCTTAGTAAACATATATCTTGAAACGTATGAACTAACATCCATTCGGGGGCGCTTTTACTCCACTTACCGCATATCCGCAAAGGATTCTTGTCTGTAAGTTTGCCTAGGCTTACTATTCAGATAGGCCATGTGTCTGTACTGCAAAAAATCAGGCAGACGGAGTCAGAGGAGGATGTGAGAAGTATGAGTAAGCATGCTTTTGTGGGTGGGAAGCTCGTTGACGGAACCGGTGCCGCTCCCGTTGAAGATTCCGTTGTTCTTGTCGACGACAAAACGATTACGTATGCAGGGCCTCGCACCGAGGTGCCCGACGGCTATGAAGTTCATGATGCAACCGGTCATACGGTTATGCCGGGATTGATAGATTCTCACCTGCACTTTTCAGGCAATCTTACCGACAACGACAATGACTGGGTCATCGAATCCGTGGCTCAAAAGCAGGCGTGTGCCGTAAAGCAAGCCTATGATGCTCTTACGCATGGCCTGACTACCGTTGTTGAGATTGGGCGCAACGGCATTGCCATTCGTGACCTGGTGAATATGGGCATTATGGCGGGGCCGCGTATCTTTGCCACCGGTCTTGGCTTCTGCCGCGTTGCCGGCCATGGTGACTCTCATCACCTGCCACTACAGATTTCCAAAGACGGTCATCCGTGGGGCGATCAGGTTGACGGTCCGTGGGAGCTTCGTAAGGCAATCCGTCGTCGGCTCCGTGAGAACCCCGACGGCATCAAAATTTGGGCTACCGGTGGCGGTATCTGGCGTTGGGATTCTGACCGCCTGCAGCTCTTCTCGACAGAAGAGATCAAGGCCATTGCCGATGAGTGCAAGCTGGTGGGAATTCCTCTGTATGCGCATTCATACAACAACTTTGATGCCGCATATGATTGCGTGCGTTTTGGTTGCACGCAGCTTATCCATGGCTTTGAGCTTGATGAGCGTACGATGAAGCTCATGGCGGAACAGGGGACATTTTTTACGCCTACCATCGGTTTTCTTCCCACGTGGTATTCCACCTATCCGCCTGACTGGACTCCCGAACTTGACGCATTCCCCGGCGAGACGGTTGTCGAGAAGGGCCTTGCGCGCACATACGAGAACCTTCGCAAAGCCTATGAGCTGGGTATTACCATCACCATAGGCTCCGATTCCTTCAGCTTTGTGACGCCGTATGGCTATGTCACCATTGACGAGATGTATGACTTTGTCGATAAAGTTGGTGTTTCCATCCTGGATACCATCTCTGCTGCGACCTATAACGGTGCGAAAATGCTCGGTAAAGAGGATGAATTCGGTGCCGTTAAGGAAGGTCTTTCTGCCGACCTTTTGGTTGTGAAGGGTGATGTTGCTTCCAACATTCATGACCTCACGCCGGAAAACATGGATGTGATTATGAAGGAAGGCGCTATCATTACTCGCGGCAGTTTCTAAGGTATATTGGAACGTACAGTGGAACCCCGACTTTCGGGTTGGGGTTCCTCTTTATGGTCAGTGATGGGGGGCTTGTGATGGCCGCCAGTGGCGGTAGCTTGTAATGGGAGTTTGTGATAGCTGCCAGTGACGGTAGCTTGTGATGGGAGTTTGTGATGGCCGATTCCAAAGAAGTCAAAATTGCCCTGCTTACCGGGTATCTCGGTGCAGGAAAAACAACCATTTTGAATCATATCCTTTCCAATACCCAAGGTATTCGTGCCGCCGTTATTGTGAATGACATTGGTGAGATTAATGTGGATGCCAGCTTGATCCGAGACGGTGGATATGCAAAAGAGGGCGATGTCATCCCGCTGACAAATGGCTGTCTTTGCTGCACACTTTCAAATGACCTTGCCTTGCAGCTTGGCGATTTGGCCGATACCGGGGAGTTTGATTACATCATTATCGAGGCGTCCGGCATCTGTGAGCCTATCCCCATCACCTATAACATCTCGGCATTCTGCAATCAGAGCCAGCATACCTCCAAGCACTCTCACGTAAGCCTTGACAATATCATTGCCGTGGTTGATTGTGCGCGCATGTACGATGAGTTCAACGGCGGAAAAGCTCTTCTCGCCAGCGATATAGAAGAAGACGATATTGAGAGCCTTTTGATTCAGCAGATCGAGTTTTGCTCGACGCTGATTTTGAATAAGACCGATCTGGTGACTGAGGAACAGCTGACGGAGCTCAAGGCTCTGGTACGCGGGCTGCAAAGAGATGCGGTCATCGTTGAGGCCCAAAATGGCAACATTCCTCTCATCGAGCTTATCAACACCGGGCGTTTTGACTTTGATAAGGCCTATGCGTCGGCTGCATGGATGGATGCAATGGAGCATCCGGAAGAGCATGAAGATCCCGAGGTGCTGGAATACGAGATTACAACTTTTGTGTACAAGCGTCGTAAACCCTTTGACCTCAAGAAACTGAATGAGTTTGTGTCCGGATGGCCCAAGAGCATCATTCGCGTGAAGGGGTCGCTGTGGGTGGCACAAGATCCCGATATGAACTATGTGTTTGAACAGGCCGGCAAGCAGGTGCAATTTTACGAGAATGGCCTCTTTTATGATTCCATGCCGCCTGAGGCCCGCGAAACATTGCTTGACGAGAAGCCCGAGCTGCGCGAAGACTGGGATCCCAGGCTGGGGGACCGCCAAACAAAGCTCTGCTTCATCGGTCGGCACATGGACCATGAAGAGCTTAAAGCCGGCCTGGATGCGTGTCTCACCGAGTATGTTCCCGAGGCCTAGGCGATAAGCAAGCAACGTATAGGCGACGAACAAGCAACAGACAGGCGTAGTCGGACACAATCAATCGTTTTCGGTAGATAGATCCTGATAGACACCGCGCTTTACCAACTGCCCGACAAAATCCGTTGCAGGTTTATGGAAGATTTCGTGAGGCGTTCCATATTGCTGGATCTCTCCTGCATTCATGACCAATACCTTTGTGCCAAGCTTGAGTGCTTCGGAAATATCATGAGTAACAAAGAGAATGGTAATGTGCGTTTCGTTGTGGATACGCTTGATTTCTTCTTGAAGCTGATCGCGAGTAATCTCGTCAACCGCGCCAAAAGGCTCGTCCATAAGCAGAATGTTAGGCGATGCTGCAAGAGATCGAGCAATGCCTACGCGCTGTGCCTGACCTCCGGAAAGCTCCGCAGGGTAATGATTCTTAAGCTCTTCGTCAAGGCCTACAATCTGCATCCATTTGGTAACGGCATCTTTGGTTCGCTTTATATCCTTTTTGTTAAGGAGATTAGGTACGTAGGCAATGTTTTGCTCAACGGTCATATGTGGGAACAAGACACTGCCTTGGATGGCGTAGCCGATGTTTCTCCTCAGCTCAATGAGGTTCTTCTCGCGAATGTCTTCTCCATTAACAAGAACGTTTCCGCTGGTGGGCGTGTTAAGGCCATTGACCATTTTGAGAAGCGTTGTTTTGCCGCAACCTGAAGATCCAATGAACGTGACAAATTCACCTTGCTCAATCGTAAGAGACAAATCGCTGATGATGATTTTTTCGCCATAGGCTTTGTGAATGTGTTGGAATTCGATTGCAGTTGCCATGGGTATTACCTCCTACACGAGACCCTTGGACACAAGGTATTCATGGGCGACGTCTTTGGGTTCCCTACCGTTGGTTTCAACTTCGTAATTCATGCGAGCCATATCTTCGTTGGTAATGGTGTTGGTAAGGCTGTCGAGAAGATCCTTGAGCTCGGGATGTTTTTGCAAGACCTCGTCTCGTACTATGTTGCCTGCCTGATATGAGGCAAAGAAGTGACGATCATCTTTTAGAATGACGATATTGGCAGTATTGAGTTTACCGTCAGTAGTAAAGACTATCATGGCGTCGATCTTTCCTTGGCTCATGGCTTCATATTTAAGACCGATGTCTAAATCGACGGTATTTTTGAAGGTCATCCCATATGCCGTGCAAAGGGCGGTATAGCCGTCTTCACGTTCAAAGAAGTCGTATTCTCCGCCAAAGGTAAGCTGGTCTGAGACGCGCGCAAGGTCGGAATAGGTCTGCAGGTTATATTTTTGGGCAATGTCTTTCCTGACGGCAAGACCAAAGGTGTTCTCAAATCCGTACATACCTAGCCAGTCCATATTGTATTTTTGCCGGTATTCGCTCTGAAGTTGTGAGAACTTATCGGTGGAATAGAAATCGGTATTTTTTAGGACTAGGTTCCATCCGGTACCCGTATATTCCGGATAGATATCAAACGAGCCCTTCTCCATACCGGGCTGAATGTTTGAGGTGCCGCCACCGACTCCCTGCGTAAGATTTACTTTGAGGTTTGTTTTGTGTTCGATAAGTTCTTTGAGCGCCTCACCAAGTATGTACTGCTCAGTCATTGGTTTGGTTGCAATATTGATAGTCTCTTTCTGACCAAAAGGCAAAAAGAGCGCAACGGCAGTGATGACGGTAAGGATGACGCCCACAATACCTGCAATTTTATTATGTTTGTGCGCCTCGGCGCTTCTGAGCTTCATGCGCTTTTCGATACATCCAAGCAAAAAATCTACGGTTAAAGCGAGAAAGGCAATAAGGAGACTGCCGTCCATGGTCATGGCTGAATTATTGGTGGTAATACCTCGGTAAATGGCAACGCCCAAGCCTCCCGCACCGATGAAGGATGCAATACCGCCAAGCGCAATGGTCATGACGGTCATGCTGCGAATGCCCGACATGATAACGGGAAGTGCCAGAGGGATTTTGATTTTGACAAGCGTTTGTAGAGTAGTACTGCCCATGCCTTCAGCAGCTTCAACGAGCAGCGGATCGATATTGGTGAGTCCGGTATGCGTATTGATGACCATGGGAAGCAGCGCGTAAACTGTCAGAGCGATGATGGCGGTTGCGTTTCCGATTCCTGAGAACGGGATCAAAAAACCAAGCATGGAGATAGATGGGATGGTGTAGAGGAAGTTAATGACGGCAAGCGTGGGCTTTGCGGTTCTTTGAAAGTGGCTTATGAGAATGCCGGTTATACCACCTACGATGATGGCAATAATAACTGCCGCAAAAGAGATCTTGATATGTTCAAGAAGCAGTCCACCAAAGAAATCCCAGCGAGAGGTAAGGAGTGCCCACATGTTTTGCAACATACTCATGCTAGTCTCCATGCCGAAGACCTGGTTCATCGGATGATGTAAACCAGGTCGAGGTTTTTATCGTGATATGTCCTTACCCGGATGGGAGCTTTCTAAACGCGCGCTGCAGAAGGCAGACTCCTGATAACAAAAATAATGCAAAAGATGACTCCAAGGGTGAGGCCGATCATGCCGCCGGATGAAGCGTCGAAATAGTAGCTGCCGGTAATGCCTACAAGCACGCTCACGATGGCAATAAGCGGGGAGATCCACAGCATGTGGCGCATGCGGTTCGTAAGGAGCCGTGCGCACGCTCCCGGGACGATTAAAAGCGAAACGGAAAGAATGACGCCTACCGCCTGCAGTGATATGACGATGGCCAAGGCAAGGGCAATCAGCAACAGCGAAGTCAACCACCGCACGGAAAGCCCGATTGCCTGTGCATGGGTAGGATCGAACGCCAAGAGCGTGAGGTCTCTGTTTTTAAGCACAAGAACAAGCGCGATGGGAAGGCCGATGAGAAGTACCTGCAGCATGTCGGGAACGGTGACGCCAAGCAAGTTGCCAAAGAGGATGTGTGAAAGGTTGATTTGGCTGGGTACCTTGGATATCAGGACGGTTCCGAGAGCAAAAAACGTTGTGAAGACAATACCTATGGCTGTGTCTGGTTTGACAATCTGACTCTTCTTGACCCGTCCGACCAGTATGACCGTAATAAGTGCAAAAACCAGAGCGCCTACCAGGTACGGCAGCCCCAAAAGATGAGAAATGACTACGCCGGGAAGGATGGAGTGCGAAATGGCGTCTCCCATCAGCGACCATCCCATGTGCGTAATCCAGCAACTCAAAAGGCCGCATACGAGTGCGGTGGCAAGACCCGTTACCAAGGCGCGCTGCATGAACGCGTATTTGAGGATTTCGATCTCAGGCATGAGGCACCTCCTCGATATGTCCGTGTTCGCTAAGTCCCAGGCTGGCGAGAAGTTCCGTGCTTCTCAAAACGTCGGACGCAAGACCCTGGGCGGTTATCGTCTTGTTGATAACCAAACAATCCTGGAAATTCTCTCGGGCCGAATGGATGTCGTGGATGGAAACAAGCAGCGTGCGTCCCTCTTCTGCAAGAAGGCGGAGCTGCTGGGTGATAATTGCTTCGGATTTTGCATCGACTCCGGCAAACGGCTCATCCAGCAGCAAAAGCTCGGCTTTCTGGGCAATGCCGCGTGCCACGAAAACGCGCTTACGTTGTCCGCCGGAAAGCTGTGAGAGCGGTCGGTCTATCAGCTCCAGAAGTCCTACTCGCCCCAGAGCCTGAGCTACGAGTGTACGATCTTCTTGCGAAGGAACGCGGAACCAGCCCTGATGGCAGTAGCGCCCCTGCATAACCACGTCCTCCACCAGCAGCGGAAACGAGGCATCGATGGCTTCTGTTTGCGGTACGTATCCAATGAGTCCCCGGCGACGAGCTTCGCGGAAAGGCTGTCCGTTCCACGTGATGGATCCGCTGAAAGGAATGAGTTCCATCAGAGCCTTGAACAGCGTTGATTTTCCGGCACCGTTGACGCCCACAAGGGCACAGAGCCTGCCGCTTTTGAGCGTGAAGGTGATGTCGTGGATGACGGGTGTTTTGTCCTGGCTTCCCTCATACCAAGCGGATACCTCTGAAACGTCAAGTGACATGTTAGTTCGCACTCTTTCCCGTGAGTCCTTCGACGATAACATCCGCATCGTGTTTAAGAAGGTCGATATATGTAGGCACCGGTCCTGTTGCTTCGGAAAGCGAATCCACATAGAGCATGTGAGCTTCGTCCGTCTTGAGAATGGCTCCTGTTTCGTCGGCAACTTGCTGCATGGCTTTGGGGCTGACGGTTGATTCGCAGAAGACGGCGCGTACCTGCTGTTTCTTGACTTCTTCAACTACCTTTGCAATCTGTTGCGGGGTGCCTTCCTCGGACGCATTGACCGGCCAAAGGTAGATCTCATTCAAACCGGTATCGCGGCAAAGATACGAGAAAGCTCCTTCGCACGTTACCAGCGTGCGTTGGTTTTGAGGCAGGGAAGAGAGCTCTTCCGTGAGATCCGAGGAGATCTTTTGGAGCTTATCCTTGTACTTCTCGCCGTTTTTTGCAAAGTCATCCGCATGGTCGGGAACCAAAGCGCTCAAGCCCTTTACAATGTTGTCGACGTAGATTTGGCCATTTGCAGGAGACATCCATGCGTGTGGATTGGCTTCTCCCGCATACTCTCCTTCAGAGATGTTCATGGGAGTGACCCCTTGGCTCAGATCTACGCGCTCAGCTGCCGAGTCGGCGACAAAACGCTCAAACCAGCGCTCAAGCCCAAGGCCGTTGTTGAGGATCAGGTTGGCTTTCTGGGCAAGCTTAAGGTCTTCGGGCGTTGGTTCGTAATCGTGAATCTCCGCTCCCGCCTTTGTAATGGATTGCACGTCGCAAAAGTCGCCCGCAATATTTGCGGCCATATCTTGGATAACCGTAAACGTGGTAAGTACGAGCGGTTTTTTTGCTTCTTTCGACTCAGGGGTAGGAGAGGTGTTGTTTGTGCAGCCTGCAAGAGACGCGGCGGCTAAGGTGCCGAGAAGAGCTATGGCTTGTCGGCGTGTAAAAGACGATGCTGAGAAACGGTACATGTAAACCTCTTTTCCGGTTTGTTGTTCATCACTGTCATTCTAGTCCATAGAGTTAGCCTTGTCTAACTATTTTTGCTTCAATTAAAACTGCCTGAACGAGCACCGTATTGGTTGAACTTTGTAGCGCTGCCGGAAATACCGGGGCTGCCAGGGCTGTCGGGACTTTGTAGTGCTGCCGAAGCTGCCGGAGCTGTCGGAATTTTGTAGTGCTTTGTAGTGCTGCCGGAAATGCGCCAAGTATGGCTTGGACTGCCATACTTACTGCAAGTTTGGTATATATGAACCATACTTGCTGCAAGTATGGTTAATCGTGCCCAACTTGCTGCAAGTTGGGCAGCGCTATTATGACGACCCAACTTGGCGCATTTTTGGCAGCGCCATTCCGGCAGCACCATCCGGGACATCAACCAAATTGCCCTCTGGAGTGGGTCGCTGCCGTTGAGGTGTATTGGTATATGCTTGGATATGAACGCATGTGAGGGCAAGGAGGCGGTATGAGCGATATGGCCAAAAGATACGACGAGTGCGATACAACTGAAAAACAGGTTGCGGGCAGTGCCATACAACAGCTCAAACGATGGATTGATGAGGCGTCTCATCTTGTCTTTTTTGGAGGAGCTGGGGTTTCCACGGAAAGCGGCATTCCTGACTTCAGAGGAAAGAACGGACTGTATCGCCAAGGTGGTATCAAAGTCGGCACCATGACTGTCGGCTGTAGCGCTTCAGACGGAGAAGCTTCTTCTGACACCGGCAACGATACACTTGTTGATCCGGAAGACGAATCCTTGGGACATGCGGAAGAAGAGCCTGACTTTACCCTTGAGGAAATCTTTTCGCGTGACGTGTTTGACGATACTCCCGAGGCGTATTACACCTATTTCAGAAATTCTCACCACCTTGGTGAGGCAAAGCCCAACATTACCCACCGTAAGCTGGCCGAGTGGGAACGTGCGGGCAAGCTTTCGGCTTTGATAACGCAAAATATTGACGGGCTCCATCAGGCTGCCGGCTCCAAGAAGGTGTTTGAGCTGCATGGTAACGAGACTCGGTTTTACTGCTCCGATTGCGGACATGCGTATACGTTAGATGAGGTGGAGGCCTCTTCGGCGCTGGTACCGCTGTGTTCATGTGGAGGGGTTATCAGGCCGGACATTGTGTTTTACGGCGAAGGTCTCAACATGAATGTCTTTTACGGTGCGCTTGAGGCCATTGCCGCCGCTGACGTGTTGATTGTTGCGGGAAGCTCGCTGGTGGTGTATCCGGCGGCCGGTCTTCTCGATTATTACACGGGGGAGCGGATGGTTATTATTAACGACATGACAACCTCGTATGACAGAAGAGCTAATCTGGTCATTCATGGACAGATTGGAGAGGTTTTTTCGCAACTGTAATTGCAGCTGTGGCTGCAGTCGTGACCGCAGTTGCGATTGCAGCCGTGACCGCAACCGTAATCGCAACTATGATGGTGTACGGAGACGCAAATGGGACGCGGATTTTAGCCAAGAAATATAACCTAATTTAAAGAAAATTAGCGTTTGCGCTTTTCTGCATATCCATTTTCGGCTAGTATAGACGCCGTTGTTTAAGCGGTTCTTTAGGCTTCTAATCACTTCTTAACGTAAGTTAAAAAATGACTGAAAGGCGCGGAGCCGCGTAGGTTCTGTGGCCGATATCAGCCACAGCTAAACGTTGAGGAGTGGGACGTATGGCATTTGATTTCACCGGAAAAATTGCGCTGGTTACCGGCGGCTCTGCAGGCATTGGTGCAGAGATTTCCAAGGGAATCGTTGCGGGCGGCGGCCATGTGGTGGTTTGCGCTCGTAATGAAGAGGCAGGTAAGAAGTTTGTCGAGGAGCTTGGAGAGGGAAACTACTTCTATAAGATGGACATCTCTGATGCCGAGGGTGTTAAGGCTACTATCGCAAAGATTCTTGAAGAGGTCGGTGACGTCTCCGTTCTTATTAACAATGCGGGACGAATCAGCTCTGTTCAGTTTGACCAGGTAGACGATGCAGAGTGGAACAACACCATCAACACCAACCTTACCGGTACCTATAACGTGACGCATGCTCTTTGGCAGCATTTTAAGGATCGCGGCGGTGCACGTATCGTGAACGTCTCTTCCGTCGCAGGCAAGATTGGCGGCGGCCTGCTGGGAACCGTTGCCTACGCTTCCTCTAAGGCGGGAGTAAACGGATTTACCAAGGCTATTGCCAAAGAAGGTGGCAAGTTTGGTATTTCCTGCAATGCTGTTTGCCCCTCCTTCACCATTACTGATATGACAGACGCACTTTCCAATGATCCCGAGAAGTACAAGAAAGTCGTTGGCATCATTCCTCTGGGACGTCCTGCACAGGCATCCGAGCCGGCACAGATGGTGCTTTTCTTTGCATCTGACCTCGCAAGTTTTGTCAACGGAGAAGTTGGCGACTGCGACGGCGGAATCGTGATGGACTAGGTGAGACTTGTGGCAACTGCAAAATCAACAACAAAAGAACCGATTTCCATTCAGCATCCCTTTAAAGCACTTGGCAGACTTCCGGGTGCAAACATCTTGTGCCCTTGCTGCTAGGCTGCTTTATCAATACGTTTTTTCCTAATGTGCTCCCCACACTAGGAAGTTTTACCAAGGCCATGAGCGTTTCGGGAACAGGGGCTTTGGTCGGTGCCTTTATGCTTTGCGTTGGCACGACCATTTCTTTCAAGAGTGCCCCGAAAGCAGCTCTTCGTGGAGCCATTATCATCATTTCAAAGGTGATCTTCTGCGTTGCCCTTGCAATGGCTGTTCTGTTCCTTTTGGGTGACAATCTTTTTGGTTTGTCGGCCATGGTTATTCTCGCCGCATGCTCAGGCGCAAACAATGCGATGTATTCGGGTCTGATGGCTGACTATGGCAATGAGTACGAGCAGGGAGCGGTTGCAATTACCACGCTTATCGTTGGTCCTCCCGTTACCATGATTGCCCTTGGTGCTGCCGGCCAGGCCCCTATCGGCTGGTCGCTTTTGGGTGCCGTGCTCCCAATCATCGTCGGTATCATTTTCGGTAATTGCTTCCCAAGTCTGAAGAAAATGTTTTCTTCCGCGCTTCCGGGAATCATTGTGATGACGTTTTTTGCCATGGGCACCACGATGAAATTTGACCAGCTTCTCGCGGCTGGTCCCTCCGGAATTCTGCTGGGCATCATTTGCTCCTGCCTTGGTGGATGCATAAACTTCTTTGTTGATCGTGCAACCGGAGGAACGGGTGTTGCCGGCGTTGGCATTTCTAGCTGTGCGGGTGCAAATGCTCTAACCCCCGCTGCAATGGCTGAAGCTAATCCGGCCGTCTACGGTGGCGCTGTTCTTGCGGCAGCGACGGCTCAGGTAGCAGCGGCCGTTATCGTGACCGCGATTTTAACGCCGCTCATAACGGCATACGTGTTTAATCACTTTGCCGAAAAAAGTGAGGAAAAGGCAGCGTAGCGGCTGCTAAAGCGCAGCGTAGCGGCTGCTGAAACGCAGCGTAGCGGCTGTTGGTGAATACGCGAGACGTGCAGGTTGCTGTTGAGTGACAGCTCTTCCAAACCACGTCAAAATGTATCAAAAGGACGAACGGTAGGTACTTGAGTGCAGAGCGTTAATCGCGATGCACCGACCTATCGTTCGTTTTTTTGACAAGCTGCTTTTTGTGAAATGGGCGTCCTTGTCGCGCCCGGATGTTGCGCCCGGACGATAAAGGAAACGCCCTTCCATACCGTCAGATTGAGATGTCCTTGTCGCGCGGGAGCGATAAGCTTGTTACAATAGGCCTGTTACATATATCGTCAGGAGGTAGAGGTGCCGTCGTCAAACCTTCCGGAGCGAGATCTCAGTGATTTAGAGATTGAGCTCGCAGCCAATTCGATGCGTCGCAATATTATTACGATGCTCGAAAAGAGTAAGTCGGGACATCCCGGCGGATCACTCAGCTCAGCGGACATCGTGGCCACGTTATTTTTTTCAGGTGCTATGAAATACAATCACAACAATCCCGAAGATCACACGCAAGATCGGTTCTTTCTCTCCAAAGGACACGTTGCGCCTGTGGTTTATGCAGCGTATTACCTGCTTGGATGGCTGCATGACGACGACATGATGACATTGCGTCAGCTGGGCAGCCGCTTGCAGGGACATCCCGACAATCATGCGTGTCCCGGCTTTGAGGTGTGTTCAGGTTCGCTTGGTCAGGGGCTTTCGGTGGCTGCGGGCTGTGCTTTGGGGCTTAAGCTAACTTCTCTTGAAACCGGTGAGCGGTCTCCCAAGGTGTTCGTATTGCTTGGTGACGGCGAGTTGCAAGAAGGCTCCAACTGGGAGGCACTCATGTTTGCCGCTCATCACAAGCTTGACAATCTTATTGCCATTGTTGACTTCAATAACCTGCAGATAGATGGCCATGTAACCGATGTATGTTCGTTGGGGGACCTTGGCGAGAAGCTCCGCGCATTCGGATGGAATGTAATTCGCATCAATGGACACGATGTCCTGGAGGTTCGCAAGGCACTTCTCGCCGCGCGAGATGGCAAGGAGGCAGGCAACACCGCTCCTACTGCAATTATTTGCACAACCGTCAAAGGCAAGGGCGTCTCGTTTATGGAAGACAAGGTCAACTGGCATGGAGTTGCTCCGAGTGAAGCACAGGCCAAGCAGGCGCGAGAAGAACTTGACGCTGCAAGAGAGCTGCTGTTGATTCAAGCGGAGAGCACAAAGGAGGCTGCAGATGTCTAGAGCAACCCGTGAGGCATATGGCGAGACTTTGGTTGAGTTGGTTCGCGAGGGTCACGATATCATGGCCGTTGACGCCGATCTTGCCGGTTCCACAAAGCTCGCAGACCTTCAAAAGGCATTTCCCAAGCGCTTTGTCGACGTGGGCATTGCCGAACAGGATATGGTCGGGGTCGCGGCTGGTCTATCTTTGACGGGACGTACCGTATTTACCGGCTCATTTGCGATGTTTGCTACTGGCCGTGCCTACGACCAGATACGCAATACCGTATGTGATTCCGGCCTTAATGTGAAGATTTGCCCTACACATGCCGGCATTACGGTGGGTGAGGACGGAGCCACCCATCAGTCACTTGAGGATATCGGCATGATGCGGGCGCTTCCACAGATGCGCGTGTTGGTACCTGCGGATTATTGGGCTGCGAAGGCGGCATTGCGTCTTGCGGCCGAGGCCGACGGCCCCTTTTATGTGCGCATGGGTCGCCACAAGGTACCGGAGATATATGACGAGACGTTCAAGGGCGGTGTACCCTACGCTACAGTTTTGCGTGAAGGTAGCGATGTGACCTTGGTTGCGTGTGGGGTAGAGGTGGCCCAATCCCTGGCTGCCGCCGACATTTTGATACAGGAGGGTATCTCTGCAGAGGTTATCGATGTATTTTCCGTCAAGCCCCTCGACGAGGATGCCATCTTGGCATCGGCCGCCAAAACAGGTCGTGTGGTAAGCGTGGAGGAACATAACGTGGCAACAGGCCTCGGTGCTGCGGTTGCGGAACTTCTGGCCGAGAAGCTCCCTACACCGATGCGTTTTGCAGGCATGCGCACCTTTGGCACTTCGGCGCCGGGAGATGTGCTGCTTTCCCACTTTGGCTTGGACGGAGAGGGAATTGCCGCCCGCGTGCGGGAGTTCGTGCTGGCGTAGAGGCATTGGGTTAAAGTATGTCAATTTTGACTATGGATCTTGCAGAGGTTGAGAACAATTTCTCTAAAGTAACTACCGAAGTCAACAAGAGCGGCTGTTCCGTTACCGTACTCAAGAACAATCGACCATGGGTTGTTATCCAACCTGCTTCGGCAGCGAGAGATGCTGTTGATGTCGCGGTAAACTTTATGGATGAGTACGTCAACGTTTTTGAAGACCTCGCCGAGTGACGCCAAAGAAACCTTTTCCCGTAACAAGGCAAGGCGTAATGCAATATATTGTTAAGCGGTTATAATGCCTATTCAAGTATGCCGTTGATGCGTTGATCGTAAATATCGCTCAAATTGCTTGTCAGGTATTCTTCCTTAAGCCGTGTGATAAAGCGAACATCGGTAAAGAGTCTATACATGAGGACAGCGGCTCCACCAAGGTCAAGACACCTTGGGTTGTTAGTTATGCATGAGTAAATGATGCTGCTTGAAGTTACGATTGATTCAGAAATAAGCAAGATTTTCTTCGTTCGAGCCTGGTATGTTTCTAGAGAAAACTTTTCATTATTGCTTGAATAAACGTATTGGCAGCCGTGTAGAGTGGCAATGAGCCAGTTAATTCCTGCGGCTAAACCAGCCTGTGCACCAAATCTGATCATATCTCCAGTGTTGACGTATCTGGTAAGACTTTCTGTATGTGCTTTGTCTAGAACAAGGTTTGCAAATGGGAGTTGAATTCCTAAGGGAGTATAGAGATCGGTTCCAATGTGAATTAGTTGTTTAATAAGCGCTGCGGAAGCTACTTCAGGTCTATCAACAATTCTCTCTAATGTCTTTTCAAGCATTTTAACAGTAGAGGCTTTTTCAGAGATTATGGGGCGCTTTCCTTTGTAGTTTACAAAATATGTTTTTGGAAGGTTGATGGGAACACGAATTGGAGTCCCAAATGGCAACATACTGCCTTCGTTTATTGTTGTTATAGTATTAGTCATGATATTTGCGGTGCCAAAAACGAGACCCAATACTGGATCATGTCCAAGGGTCGCAAAACGATGATTGGTACCTCTGTGGCTACCTACTTTTCCAAAAATATTAAACTCTTTTCCTCCAAGAACGATATCATAGGGTACTCCAACATGAGGGTTAATTATATGCTGCAGAGACGCCTTGTAGGAATCGTTCTTTTCTCCAGAGGTATCTTCAAATCTTCTAAAAATATCTTTCTGCTTATCATGTAGCCATTTCTCCTTTTTGTTCGCAGGACCTGCCTTTTCGACTTCGGTAAGCCATGAAATAAGAACAACGCGAAGAGTTTGCAATACCATCGCAAAAACTAAATACTTCAGATCATCGCCTTGGAGTTTGACCCTTTCTTTGAACTCAGCATTGATTCGGTCGATATAATCGCCATATTCTACTGCGGATTGCACAATAAGCGCATTAATCCTCTCGTCGTCCGTCCGCGTTTTGACGAAGTGCAAGCCTCCATCGTCGACGAGCATAGTGTCCGCTTGGTTGTAAATGAAGTCAAGCTGGTTGAGGCCCTTCAAGCGCTCTTCGCCAATCGGCGCGATAGGGCTATCAACCATGGCTACGCTGCTCCAACGCTCTTTCTTTGAATCGAGGTTCCGCACGGCCTTCTCGCGCATGGCTGGAAACCAGAGCCTCGGAGCATTCTGCCCAACGAAGTGAAACGCATCGAAGACGGGGTTCTGCGGTGTGTAGTCATCTTCGACGGTGTCGGCAATATCGAGAAGGTTACCGTCAAGTTTCTCGATCCGCTTGCTCAGGGTTCCCTGTATCGAGCCGCGTACCTCACCGTACTCCGCAATCTCCTCCTGCACTTCGATGACAAGAACGCCTTTGCCAGTATCATCAGGGTTTTTGACAAATCGACAATCAAACCTTGGCACCAGCTGAATTCGGTGATGAACAATCTACCTAGCCGTCTGTTCATAATTAGTGCGCGGCGCATTGATACAAACGATGGTGCGATCATTCTTGACGCCAATGAAAATCCATCCTCCGCCAACATTTGCGAAAGAAGAGATCACCTTTGGAAACTTGCCTTTGACCGCCTTGTCAAGGGCTTCCTTATACTCTATACGACATAACCCTCGTCTATGTCTTTAAGCTGGCCGAGGTCCCCGAACTCAATTGTTTGCAAGTTGAGACGTTCGTCGGTGAAGCTATAAAGAGGGTATTCCATATGAGTATGCCTTTCTATTCATATGCAAGAAATGGCCAGGTAGGTTTCTACATGTCACCTCGCCCAGAGTAAGCTTGTGCATATCTTCCGTCATGCTGTCTCCACGCCTCGGATAATCAGCCGTCCCTCAAGCAGCAGCTTATGCAACAGGTTCTTCCCGTGGTCCTGATTGTCCATGGTGGCACCATAATCGACAAGTAGATTGTTGATTGAGTTCGCAAGGCAGGTGCGCCACCTTTCGTTCTGTGTCTCGGCACCATCAGCTCTGCTGTACGGGTAGTAAAAGACGAGAACCGTTTTGCTCTCATATAGGTCAACGCCATCAAAGATGGATTGAAAGTAGGAGTAGTCAGCCTTGCCGAGCGAGTGTCCATAGAACTTGATGACATCGGTGGCATCTCGTAGGTTGGCGCTGTTAGCGGTGCTTATCAACTTGTCGGTCCGAGATCCGCCTATTTGCATCAGGCGGAATGTCTTTGTGAATGCTACTGCATCGGGGTTGTCCATGCAGTCTTTGCCATCGATGCCGAAGATGATTTGACCACCGAGTTTGCCATGGATGTTTACGCAAGCTCCCTCTTCGCCACCATCAAAACACTTGGAAATCTGTTCGGTGTAGTTGAAGCTCAGCACAGAGGTAGACGAAAGGTAGCCCTCTCCGCTTTTCTTGCCGTCTCTCTCGATGAGGCCGTAGAGACAACTGCATTTCTCCGCGTAGCCCTCGTTGTCAGCTACTTCACTGGACAGATACTCGCCAAATGCACACTCAAGACGATAAAGGTCGTGTTTCAACAGCCTCATGAAGTGGTCGCGGTTGTATCCTTCTGTCACAATCTCGGGACGTAAGGTCCAAGCGTATCGTGCAATGTTGCCCAGCATGAAGCTTTCGTCGTCCTGCTCGCTCTTCCTGCGTCCGTTGACTAGCACAAACACACCGTCTGTAAATGGGTTGAGCTTTATATGTTCTACCGCTTTCCTGAAGGGCGAAGGCGTCCGGTCTTCGAAGCTGGCTGAAAGCACCCACCTCTCTATGACAGCCTCAATGTCGCACCAGAGCGAATCGAGATTCGCCTCAAGTATGAAATCCCAGACCGTAAGACCAGATTCCATGATGACCTGTTTCCAGGTTTCGCGCTTATAGTCAGATATTCCCTTAATCTTCTCGAAGCGTGGCTGGAAGAAGTCGCCGAACTTTGATCTCAAACCACATTGCAGGTCAAAACCGTTACCGATGACGATGAGTTGGTGCCAGTCTGCAACGCCGCCCGATACGGCATAGCTCAGGTCGGGAATGGAGTAATCCATTGCAGATAGCCTCGATGTCAGTGAACCAGCGTCAATCCCTTTGAAAGCGGCGTCGTCGACAACCGAAGAGAAACGCTTTCCGATATCGCTATGAGCGCCACCAAGAGCCTCGCTCGCTGCTTTAAGAGCCCCGGTGTCGATAGATTTTGCAATCCCGCTGATGTTGGCAACCTTTTCCAATGCACCAGAATCAATGGTTGCTTTCAATCCTTTCGAGGCGATCGAATCAGCCAGGCCGCTTGCATCGATGGCAGCCTTGATTCCACTCGTATCCAGAGCGCCCGCTAACTTGCCATAATCTGCGCCAACACCATTATCAAGTTTATCAATGTGTATCGAACTGTTCGATTCACTATCGGACATCTCGGCGTCCAAAGACATTCCACCTTTCCATTGTCATTGCAGAATCGGAAACATTTCCATTAGGTAGTTGATTTCCCAGGAAGTCAAAAACCCATATCTCTCAAGCATTTCTCGCAGAATCTTGGCTTGAGTAAGTTGCTCCGCATAAATCTGGTTGCACGGTCATTCAGTTCGATAGATTCAAATTGATCTATATAATGCGGTACAACCTCATCAACGCGAATCGTAAACTCCTGCCTCTACGGCTCAATCCTAAAGGAGCCCATGCTTCTTTACTCTGCTCTGGGCTTCCTTGTATACTTCTTCGTCAGCGCGTACACCAACGATCACGACTAGAAAGCTGCTCTCAGACCTTTCCAGCTTGTATACTATGCGCAAACCCGAGGCGCGCAGCTTCACCTTCAGGAAGCTGGTTAGGTTGGTTCCCTGCTTGTGGCCTAACGGCTTCCCATAGCCGCCCTCATCGGCGGGCAGCGGGTTCTTCTTGACCTTTTCAATTGCCTTGCGCACTAGCTTGCGCTGGCTACCGTCGAGCTTATGGATGTCCTCCCTGACCTCGGGCAGGTACTTATCGTACCAATTCATTCGAACTCCACGTCAGGCATGACCGCGATGTCATTGTCGGTGACGCCCATTTCATCCCAGAGGTCATCGCCACTGATGAAGGAATTGGGATCTGCCGCCGTCATGCGCTCCGTAGCCATCGCAAGCAGGCGAGCGTCATCGATCTCGTCCATGATGGCGACGTAGTCCTCGGGTGGCATTAGTACGCATTCCGCCAAGTTGTTCTTCATGACCACCTTCGCGCCGGTCTTCCTGACCTCGTCGAACACCTTACCGGCGAGGCCACGGTTGAAAAGCGATATGGGCACGGTGTCTCTAATCGCGCTCGCGACGTTTGCCATGGTGCTGTCTCCTTCGTTCTTGCTCCCTTCTGCTGAGATTATATCAGTATATTCGCTGTATAATCAAGCAGTGTAAAATCAAATAACGAACCCAGTCTCATTTGCGAACCAGAGCGTGTGCACCGTGATCTGGGTAGACAGTTGTAGAGAAGGCAGGCCACGCAGAACAATGCCGTCGATAACGCTATAAAGGGTGCGGCACTCTGCCCTTCTGCGAGGGACGTCATGCTCATGGAGTGTCTTAAGCTCTAAGCAATTATTAATTGCCCTTGGAATTGAAAGGTATGACCCCAACGAGGGTGACAACCCCGTGATGATGGCGACGACGATTGGTTCCATTTAGAACCCCGCTGCAAAGAAAAAAGCCGAGATTCTCAATCAGCGAGAGTGTCGGCTTGTGTCACAAGGTCATTCCGAGCTAGAAGCCGAAGCAGCCTGACCAGCCCCATCTCGTTGTAGAGGTGCAACGAATTCTTTACTATACGATAGTATGCAGTTGCTCTTTCTGAATAGAGAGACTTCTAGAAGCTGGGGGTATCCGACCTTTTTCTATAAAGAAAATATAAGTATTGGACATTTATCTGTTTGCTGACAAACTGGCCAAGAGCGGGACGGAGCTTAGATGTCAACTCCCAGTGCTTGTCTCCAACAACAGAATCGAGTAAGGGAATGATTCTAGACTCAATTCCTTGGAAAGAAGAATTGCACAGCCTGATTGGCCAGCTTACTTCAACAGCATTGCCTTTTGAATACGACGAAGATGACAGAAGCGATTTTTTCATCGAACGAGCATTGATATATTCTGCATTTGTCGCCAGACTTTTATTAGATGCCAAAAAACTACTGACTCAATAAACGACTACTGTATGCCCGTTGGTAGTATTCCAAACAAATTAGAAAACCCCGAATATGCTAGCCCTTTGCTTCGTCGATTTCCAGAACACAACTACTATGACTTCGAGAATGAGACGGCTTTATCTGTTCCCTGCAGGCGAATACTCAATCAAATTATTCATTCTTTTATAATTCCAGTCTTCGAAGTTGATGAAACTGGAACTGTTTTAGGCTTCTTCGTCACATCGGATAAAAGTGCAAACAAACAGCTCTATCACATCAAATTAGAATGCTGGGCGAAGTATCTAGAGATGATAGTAAATGATGGCATAACAACCATAGACGCTCATTTGGGGGTGCGGACATTTTCTTGGACCACTAGGCCATATAGCCCAGGGCCCTTCTGT
>ERZ773005.576-NODE-576-length-26819-cov-16.188275_pt1 | contig 26819 bp, 29 predicted proteins | sample MGYA00580666_ERZ773005 | MGnify/ENA primary metagenome ERZ773005 (study PRJEB29015, sample SAMEA2737999) | human oral metagenome | biome: human oral; feature: human-associated habitat; material: dental | place: China | collected 2061 ...
TGGCTATGGCGGTGAAATCATCGAAAAGCTGGTCAATTTCTATCAGCGAACCATGCTTTTAGAAATAGAGCGCCTAGATGAGCCGTGTGATAATCTTGAACAGCGTCAGGCTCGCTGGGAATTTTATAAAAGCAAGGGTTTCCACTCGTCGAATGCACTTCTGGAATATGAGGATCTTAGCTTTGAAATTCTTTATTGAGGGGATTCTTTTGACGAATAATCTTTTTCGATACAAAGTCCTTGCCAGCCTTCCTCGCACTCATCCCAGTAGAAAAAGCGCTCCAGATTTTTAGGTCTGCCAAATAGTCTAGCTATGATTTTGGCTATTACAGGAATGCCCGTATTTTCCAGTAGCTCAATATAGGGGCCTTGACTAAAGTATATCAAGGCATTATTGGGCTTTTTCTTTCTGCCGTATTCAACGACAAAACCCTGTGCTTCCCATTCCTTGACCGCTTCCTGTAAGTCTTTTACCTTGTAAATCAGATGGCCGCTTCTCATCATAGTAGTCCCTCCTTTTCGTATTCTGCCTTTACCTTAACATAGATTTTTAGGAAAAACAAGCCTTGAGATTAGCCTTCATTCACAGTGCAAGCAACTGCCTCTTCTAACACGAATCTTGGTTGAATATGAAAAAATTTTGGTATATAATTTTGGGTATTTGGGTGCCCTTATTCTGCTAGCAAAATAGCTAGCTCTCAGATACTAGTGTGTGCCCAAATAATATTTTTAAGAATTGATTGGAAACATTATGAAAGAAAAAATAATCAAAACGAAAGTAGGACAGCTATTTGTATCTTATCAACCTGCGGAAAAGATTGCTGTATTTTTAAGCGGTGCAGGGAGTCTGCCGACCTATGAAAATTTTTTGCCAGTTATTCGGAAGTTACCCAAAAATTGGGGCTATTTAACAATAGATTACCCTAATGCTGGCCAAAGCCCACTGGAAAATCAAGAAAGTTTTGTTTTGGACGATTTGGTCAAATCTATTATAGAGGTTTTATCGCATTTTAAAGTCATTCAGTATGCTATTTGCGCGCACAGTATTAGCGGCCTCGTAGCAGTTAAAATTGCTGAGTCAGAGCCGTTTTGTCAGGGACTAATCTTGATTGAACCGACCACTTATTCTGTTCTATATGGCGAATTAGCTCAGAATCCTTATCCCGAATTTTTAGCCTTACAGGAGAAAGTTCAGACGCTCGGTGGAGGATATGAATATCTGAAAAAAATAGGACAAGAGAGTTTTTCAGTAGCTGATTTTAAAATCTTATGGGCGAAGGCAGAAAGGAGTTCAGATAGATTAAAATCTGTACAAGAAGGATTTCAACATTACTGCAGTATCGCAGAAAGCGATTTTCAGAACTTAGATATCTCTTTTCAATTCCCAATTTTTATCCTGAGTCAGGACTATCGAGAACAAGAATATAAAGATTCCGAATTTGCTTCACAAAAAACTCAGATTATTTTAGGAGGCAACCATCATTATTTACATTGGAGTCAGTCAGAAAAGATAGTTGAGTTTCTTTTAGGAATGTGATTGTGAAGCCAGCTTTTAAAAGAAAGATAATGATGTGTAGGGAAACTCTAAAGTAATATAAACTCTTCTTTACTAATGAGCGATATTATCCTGTATTGTTTTGTAATAGATTTGCAATGATATTATAATAAAAATGCTACAGACAAAGGCTAGTATGTATAATAAAGGAGAAAAAAATGACTAAAATTAAAAGTAATATATCAGATGCTCAGAACTATGCAACAAAAATCAAACAAGGGAGTTCCAATTTATCAGGAATCGGACAGGCTCAACAGGATGATAAAACGACCGTTTCGGGGAATTCAAATGCTCATGAGGCTATGAAGGCATCCCAAGATGCCAGACAAGGCATTTCTAATGCTCTCTCTGAAATGGTGACGAATATCCATAGTGTTGCTGGAGAATTTGAAGCAGTGGATCAGCAGATAGCTGAGTCTGTAAATGGCTAGATAAAATACTCTGACTATTCTGGAAATCAAGGAGGACAGACTGCTCATGGAAGAAAATAAAGAGAAGCCAGTTAAGTTTGTATATGATCCTGATATGACTCTTGCAGAACGCTTGCAAGCGCAACGAGAACAGATGCAGAATCTGCGGGAGCAGGAAGAGTTGAAGCGAATGCTAGCTAACCAAGATAAGGTCATGTATAAGATAAGTCGGCGCCGCCAGGATGAGCAAAAGGTCAAGGAAAAAATCAAATCTCCAGAGGAGCAAATTGAAGACCTTCGCTATAAAGAATCAGAATTATTGGAAAAGGAATATAAGATAGACGGTGATTTAAAAAAAGTGACAGAATATTATGAATCTGTGGAGTCAGACGCACATCAAATGCATGCTTTATTAGATGAACTAGCCTATCGCTACAGTCCTCAAAATGGCTTTGAGCATATGCGTGATGAATTTTTGCAGAGCTGGCAGAGTTTTCGAGCAAACTTTGAAGAAGATAGCGAAGCATTGAAAAAGCAAAAAAGAAAGGTCTCTGAAGAATATGATAAGGCCTACCATGAGCGTATTCGGATAGTAAACAGTTTAGAAAATAAGAGGAATCACCAATGAGTATAGACATGTATTTGGAAGACTCGCAGTCCCAAGCGGCCAGTACCCAGAAGATGACGCAAGAGGAAATTAAAGCTTACGAAGAACTGGAAAGAAGTTTGACAGATTTTGAAGCCAGCACAGAATCGCTGAAAGGAAAAGCCTATGATTCAGCACGAAGTTATTCTGAAAGGGTTCTTCGTCCTTTGGCACATGGCGGAAAGCTACTGTCGGAAGCAGTGGGTAAGACAGTTAAACGGTTTCCAGAATCATATATTGCGCAGGTTGCTAATGAAAGCCTAAAGGAGTCTGACATAGAAGCTAATATTCAAGGATTAACCAATATTATCGCTATTCAGGAAACTAGCATATTTGGAGTAAAAGCAGTTGGACTATCGGAGTTAGTGAAGAATCAGCAGAAAATGATTGATACGTTGACTGATGCAAGACAAGTACTTCAAGAGAAACTAGATAAACTTAGAGAATTCAATAATTCATCGCCTCAAATTTTCTCAGAGATTGAAAATCTGAAAAATATGATTACTACAGGGCTCAACCATTTGAATAATGCATGGGATGCAAAGAAAGGAGTTTATGTCTTGCCAGCTAATCTGGATTGGGCAACACAAATAATGAATTATACTCCACCTTCAAATTTGCAAGACTCACAATCTAGGGATAAAGACTTTATAAATAATCTTATCGAACAATACGGTTATGATGAAGATACTGCTAAAAAAATATTGAAACTTAAAGAGGGAATTGATAAAAAATATCCTAGAATGTCTCAGAAGAAAAAAGATTATCTGCTTAATCGTTCTTTAGGAGCTCCGGTATATGATGGTTATAAATGGGATCAGACAGCTGGTGATCTAGACGGGGACTCAGCTCAAGAGTTTTATATAAGAATGGGCTTGACTGATGCTGAATCCAAAAGTTTATATTATGAAATAGAAAAGCAGCATTTTTTTTCTAACTTTACTACAGGTACAATAGTAGATCCTGCTGCAGAAGGAGATGCAAAATACACTGATCGTTTAAAATTGTATAAGGAAACTCACAATATTTCAGGTATGTCTGATTCTGAAATAAAAGCAGCTTTTTTAAATGATTGGAAGGAGCAAAATAAACGCTATGCTAATAAAACAGATTTTGCTCATCAGTTCATCACGACTGCAACTCACCTCAACCTTTCCTTGCCACCAGGCTATATGATGCTAATGTTTGGAGGAAGAGAGGGAATTGAAGCAGTTTCGGGCTGGCGTGGTGATGCTACAACGGATGCAGAAACAAAACCATCTATGGGGAATGATGATTTTAGAGCAGATTTAGATGCCGTAAATATCACGAGCATCATGAATGAAAAGAAACTTTCTTTTTTGGAAGCTTCTAACTATTATTACCGACAGTTAGAAGATAAAACAGATTCCAAAACGGATAAGATGACACGTTCAGAATTCTTTCTTAAATATACTGATATTAATGATGTAAAAAAAGAGATTTTCAAGATGGTTCCTAAAAAGTTTTATGAGGGTGCCAAGGATACGTATACTGAGCCAACTGAGGAAGAAAAACGTGCCTATATCAAAAAACATTATCCTGATTCTTATAATTTCCTTAGAAGTTTGGAGGAACGAGATAATCAATTAGGAAATTATGCGGAAAGGGAATGATTATTATGAAAAAGGTTCTAATTTTTATATTAGCGCTTGCCTTGCTTCTGATAATTGGTTTTCTAACCTTCTACAATCAACAGGGCAGTCAGTCTAGCAGTATTTTTGATGAAATTTACAAGGATGAAATCCAATATGCAGGTGCTGGAGATAAGAGTCAGATGAAGCTCTTGAAAATAAAAGGAGCTGACCTTGTTACGGAAAAGGACGGTTCGGATTTTCAGGCAGGCACAGTGATGGTGGTATTCCAATCAAAGGATTTCCCAGAAAACAGCAATCTTAATATCATAGCAAATAAAAATCAGATGCTTATTTTTGATTATGAGGAGAAATGGGATGAGAATGTTCAGTTATCCTTGACTGCCAGTTATGATGCAAAGGCCAAGACTCTCACACAGAAAGCTAAACTCCTAGACTATGACAGCAAAGATGTTATCATTCCAAGAAATAAGTTTGAAAGCTATGGTTTGACTCAAGCTAAGATTGAAGAAAAATTCGCCTTATTTGAGAAAGTTTTCCTTAAAGAATGGGAAAAAGTTTCAAGCGGCCGCTTTTCTCTTAGCGATAAAGGCAATGTAAAGGTTGTGAAAAAATGGAAGTGAGAGATGTGTAGCTTTGATAATAAGAGTTATCTTTTTAACAAAGAGATAGTGAAAAAAATCTTCAATAGTCAAAACGCATAAAATTAATGCTTTTATGAACATTGATTTTATGCGTTTTTTATATATAATATTATCATATCTGAGTTTGGAATTGACACTCTTTGAAGTAAGTGAAACTTTCGTCAAGCTTGCCGTTTATTTTTTAATGACTTCATTTGTTTTAGCTGATAATTTTAATATTAAGATGAGTCTATCCTAGAATCTCAGCAATAGCATCTCGAATTTCCTGAACGGTTGCGGATTTGCTATGGTCACTGGTATCAAACTCGATATATTGGCCATCATCATCAACAGTTCCCCCGACAGGCCCTTCGGATCCATCGACTGATGTTCCAATGGCAGGGGGGATGCTTGTGTCTGCATAGTCTATATCAATAACGATGATGCGCGTATTGGCCTCTAAATCGTCTATCATTGGAAGAGACGATGCGGAGGTCATGTTCTGACTAGCATAGTATTCTAGAAAAGCCTTGATGGTTCGATTGTCAATTTGAGCAATTTTTTCATCAAGGGCTGAGAGATTTCTAGTTTCTCTCGTTTCGCTTTCCATTGCTTGGCCTTTTTTGATCTGTGTTAAAGCAGTCAGACTGGCGGCTGTAGTAGCTAGAAGAGCAGTAGAGAGCAGGAGTTTGCTTAACTTTTTTCCCATAGGTATCACCAACTTCTTTCTGGTTTTGCGTAAATACACTTGGGTATTTATAGTGTTGAGGTTCTATATGTATAATTATACGTTAAGCAGCAACTTTAATCAAATAAATATAGGTAAGGGAATTCCCCCTTATCTCCCTTGTACATTCCCCTATATCATGATAAAATACTAGGCAGAGTATAATATGTTGGAGTCGAGATGAATTATTTTAATGTTGGAAAAATCGTCAATACGCAAGGTCTGCAAGGTGAGATGCGGGTTTTGTCAGTGACAGATTTTGCAGAAGAGCGTTTTAAAAAAGGCAATACCCTTGCCCTATTTGACAAGAAAGATCAATTTGTCATGGATGTGGAGATTGCTAGCCATCGCAAGGTCAAGAACTTTGATATTATCAAGTTTAAGGGTATGTACCACATCAATGCCATCGAGAAATTCCGTGATTTTAGCCTGAAAGTGGCTGAAGAGGATTTGTCAGATCTAGAAGAAGGAGAATTTTACTACCACGAAATCATCGGACTTGAAGTTTATGAAAATGATGTTCTTCTTGGTACAATTAAGGAAATTCTTCAGCCAGGAGCCAATGATGTCTGGGTGGTCAAGCGTAAAGGCAAGCGCGACTTGCTTCTGCCATACATTCCGCCAGTGGTACTGGGAATCGACATTGAGCAAGGTCGGGTTGACGTAGAGATACCGGAAGGATTGGACGATGAAAATTGATATTTTGACTCTTTTTCCGGAGATGTTTGCGCCCTTGGAGCACTCTATCGTAGGAAAAGCACGAGAAAAAGGTCTCTTGGAAATCAATTATCATAACTTCCGAGAAAATGCAGAGAAGTCTCGCCATGTGGACGATGAGCCTTATGGCGGTGGTCAAGGGATGTTGCTTCGGGCTCAACCTATTTTTGATGCCTATGATGCCATTGAAAAGAAGCAGCCGCGTGTGATTTTGCTGGATCCTGCTGGTCGGACTTTTGACCAAGCCTATGCTGAGGAGCTGGCTAAGGAAGAGGAACTCATCTTCATTTGTGGCCATTACGAAGGTTATGATGAGCGAATTAAGATGCTAGTTACAGATGAAATCTCACTTGGGGACTATGTCCTTACTGGTGGAGAATTAGCAGCTATGACCATGATTGATGCTACAGTTCGCCTGATTCCAGAGGTTATTGGTAAGGAAGCCAGTCATACAGATGACAGTTTTTCATCTGGGCTCTTGGAATATCCTCAGTACACTCGACCCTATGAGTATCGAGGTATGGTCGTTCCGGAAGTCCTCATGAGCGGCCATCATGAAAACATCCGCAAGTGGCGTCTCTATGAAAGTCTGAAAAAGACCTATCTAAGACGGCCTGATCTCTTGGAAGATTATGATTTCACAGAAGAAGAAACAGCATTTTTGGATCAAATAAAAGAATCTTTAGAAAGAGAAAATCTTTAAGAATAATTTAAGATGCTTATTCTATACTATAACCATCAAATAAAAACTCCTAATTTTATTTGATAGTATCCTAATCTTTTTCATAATAATCTCCCCAAAAGTCACCACCGGTGGCTTTTTTTGTTGTCATAAGGTTTCTGAGAAAAGACGAATATCTTTAAAAATATGAAAAAAATACTTGACAGGATAGTCCAAAAAGCGTAATATGTTAACTGGTTAATAAACCGGTTAAGAAAAGAGTTGAAAAAAGCTGTTTTTAAGACATGTTTTAGTGTTTTAGAAATAGTTATTCATTTGACCAATTATTGAACTGGTTAAGGAGTTTTATGAAAATTAAAAGAATACTTCGTTTAATAGCTCTTGCCATAGCAGGGGTCTTGCTTGTAGCTTGCACAAAGAAAGAATCCAGTCCACCTCAGAGTCACAAGGGACTCAAAATTGTGACAAGTTTTTATCCTATCTATTCTATGGTGAAGGAAGTCTCGGGTGACTTGAATGATGTCCGAATGATCCAATCGAGTTCTGGGATTCATGAGTTCGAACCATCTGCTAGTGATGTGGCGGCTATTTATGACGCCGATATTTTTATTTACCACTCAAGAACGTTAGAATCTTGGGCGGGTAGTCTAGACCCAAGCCTAGAAAAGTCCAAGGTTCAAGTGGTTGAAGCTAGTGAGGGGATGCAGTTAGAAAAGGTAGCAGGTTTAGAAGATGTTTCCGCTGATAAAGGAATTGATGAAAAGACTCTTTATGATCCTCATACTTGGTTAGATCCTGACAAAGTAGCTGAAGAGGCACAATTAATTGCTCGACACTTATCCAAGTTAGACAGTAAGAATGCTGCAAATTATGAAAAGAATGCTTCGAAATTTGTTGAAAAGGCTAAAGAACTGAGTAAGAAATATCAAGGAGTTTTTAATGAAATTAAGAACAAAACTTTTGTTACGCAACACACAGCCTTTTCTTATCTGGCCAAGCGTTTTGGTTTGAAGCAGCTCGGGATTTCTGGTATTTCTCCTGACCAAGAGCCCAGTCCAAGACAATTGACTGAAATTCAAGATTTTATTAAGACTTATCAAGTAAAGACCATTTTTGTAGAAAGCAATGCTTCTTCTAAATTGGCTGAAACCCTCAAGAAGGCGACAGGGGTTAATCTCAAGGTATTAAATCCTTTGGAAGCCGACCCTGAAAATGATAAGTCCTATCTGGAGAATTTGGAAGATAACTTTAAAATATTAGCTAAAGAATTAAAAAATTGAGGTTTAGAATGAAAAAGAAATATATCATTGGTTCAGTTGCGGCCTTAGCGACCCTAACAATATGTGGATATGCTATTATGCAACATCAATCAGAACAGACAGAATCAAAAAATAAGGTCGCTTATGTAGAGAAAAAAGCAAATAGTAAACAAAATAGCAAAGCTAGAAAGGCTGAAAACTTAAAACCTGACCAGGTTAGTGCCAAAGAAGGTATTGCAGCAGAGCAGATTGTCGTTAAAATCACTGCAGAGGGCTATGTTACTTCTCACGGTGATCACTATCATTACTATAACGGGAAAGTCCCATTTGATGCGATTCTTAGTGAAGAATTGATTATGCGTGATCCCAATTATCAGTTGCAAGAAGCTGATATTGTTAATCAGGTAAAAGACGGTTATATTATCAAAGTAGCTGGGAAGTATTATTTATACTTGACGAATGCTAAAGAAACAACTAATGTTCGGTCAGTCGATGAAATTGCTCGACAACGTCAGCTTCATCCTGGTAAGGAAGATGAAGCAGGAGCTGAAACGGATGCTAAAGCAAGTCAAAATCAGACCAGAAAGACGCAAGACTTTAGTCGCCCAAGTGCCTCGTTTGCTGCTGGAAAAAGAAGTACTTCACCTGTGACTACTGCATCACAGAATAGGGGAGGAGCTTATACGACAGATGATGGCTATGTATTTAGTCCTTCTGACATTATATCTGACACGGGTGATGGCTATTTGGTTCCTCATGCTGGTCACATTCACTATATTCCAAAGGGAGACTTATCAGCTGGTGAATTGGCTGCTGCTCAAGCTTATTGGAACTATTTGCAAGGCAGAAATCAACAGGCTTCTTCGACTGATAAACCATCTGGAGAAGAAAATTCGAATCTTGCAAACAATCCTTCTCAAGACCAGAACACAGGTCATATAACAAATTCTAATCATCAAGCAAATAACGATCCAGCTCCTGTTCCAAGTCAGCCTTCCAAGCCAAGTCAAACTGGAGGAGTAGGATTAGTAACTAAGCCGAGCGATCAAGGAACTGAGGTTAGCAAAAAATATCAGGACGAATTGCAGAAGCTTTACAGCATGCCGAAAGAAAAACGTTACGCTGAAAAAGATGGCTTGATTTTTGATCCTGCAAAAATTGCCCATAGGACGGCTGAGGGAGTGGCCATTCCACACGGGAACCATTATCACTTTATCCCATATAGCAGCTTGTCAGCTCTAGAAGAAGAGATTGCAAGAAATATTCCAATAGCAGGTCAAAAGACGTATCCTAAGTCAGCTACAAATACACCTATTCAGCCTTCTAAACCAAGTGAACCAACAAAACCAGTTGAAAAAGATGACCACGGTTTCCACGCTGAAAATGTCATCTCAAAAGATGAGGAAGGATACGTTGTTCAACATGGTGGTCATGCTCATTACTTCTTTAAAAAAGATTTGTCAGCAGATCAAATTGCAGCGGCTGAAGCACAGTTGATGAAGCAACAACATTCAGCGCAAGCAAGTCAAGAGAACTCTGATTATGATCGTTTTTCTCGTGATGCGAGCGACGAAGAAAAGATGGCTTATATCTCTAAGACCTATGGAGTTCCTCGTGAAGCCATTAAGATTTCCAAAGGTTTCTTCGTCTTTAATAATCCAGATCAAGCTTATGATCCAACCCATATCCATCCATATGCTGTTAGAAAAGAACATGTCCGTATTCCTTTAGAAACTGGAAATCCTGAGTTAGACTTTTTAAATGAACTCTATACAACTGCCCTTCGTTCAGGTTTGTCGCCTTACAGCATTCAAGTCGAAAACGGTCAGTTTGTCATTCCTCATGGAGATCACAACCACTATATTCGTGTTCAATCTAAAGGGGTTAACTTAGGTTTGAAGAATAAATTGCCAGCTTTACAATCAGCATATCAGGCCGGAGCTTATAGTGAAAAGGCAGTTTTGGATAAAGTAGATTCACTATTAGCTGCTAGTCGAACAATCTACGCAAATGACCTCTTGATGCAACGTCGAATTGAGCTGGCTTTAGGGAATTTTGTAGAAACCATGAAGCAGTTACCGAGCAACTCAACGGCTGGTTATTTAGCAAGTTTGGAGCAGTTTGATAAGCATTATATCCATGTGGATAAAAATGCCAAGAACGAGCAACTGACAGAAGTGGATAAGAAGTATCAGGAATTAGTTGATAAGATCAAACGCTTGGAAACAGATAGCTACAATGTTAATAAAGCTTCCTTACTAAGCGACTTGCAAATGGCAAAGGTTGAAAAAAATGAAGAAAAGATGAAAGAAATTGATCAGCTTCTGACCAGTCTTCAAGATTATCAAGACCGGACAGGTATGACCTCTGTCGAATATCTTAAGGCCTTCTACCTTGCTGTAGATGATGCTCGCCTGCAACCGGAACTACGTAAAAAAGTTGCTGATTTAGCTATGAAACTTTACAAGTCGCAAGCCTTTATCGAGGCTGTGGATTTGAAAGCTTTATTCTTGGATCTCTATCAAACCAAACTAGAAGTTGATAAGGCTCTTGCGAGTGGTGAGGCAAGTCAGGCTAAAGATAAAACTATTCTAGATACCGAAAAAACGGATGATCAGAACTACAAAACAGCCATTTACGGTTTCTTAAAAGAACTTTATGGTGAATTTGCGCCACAGCCAAAAGTAGAAATTCCTGATGCAACCTTCCAAGCACTCTTCCTGCAAGGACAAACACTTTTAGATAAGGTTAAAGATTCTACTAGTCAAGAAAACTACAAGAATCAATTATTGGCTCTTCAAGCTGATCTTAAAGAAGGACGTAAAGATCGGGAGACCATCTTGGAAGAGCTTAAGTTACTCTTGTCTCAAATGGTTGATACTATTAAAAATCAGCAAGAAGAAACGAATCCAAAAGATCAAGAACTGTATAAGAAAATTTATGCTTTACTGATGGCAGCCCATAAGCTACTTGAAGAGCAAAATGCGTCAGATGAATTATTTACTAAAGTAGATACTTTATTTGATAAGCTTGCAGATAGCAAAGTCAATAAAGAAGAATTGCTTGCTGAAGTTCAATCGTTTGTTGAAGAGCTTCAAAATCAAGGGAAGGTAGAAAAACCAGTTTCTGATACAGCTAAATCAGAAGAAAAAGAATCTGAAACTGTAAAACCTAAGGAAACTCCAACTGATAGTTCATCCAATCAGACATCTAGTGAGCCTAACGAGTCTACTAGTTCATCAAGTGAAAGTTCCACAACAACAGAAGCAGCTAGTCCTGCTTCAGAGCCAAAGGAACAAGGAAGCGAGGCTACTCAAGAAGAGCCAGCTCAGTCTTCTGAACAGGCATCTACGACAAATGAAGTAAGCAACTAATAAATAAAAGATTTATTCTGAGAAGATTCTATAAGATGTTAATAAGATTACCTAGGATTTGTCAGCCGAAATTTTATTCATAGAAGCTTAATCAAATTAGAAGAATAAAAAAACGAACAAGCTAATTTCGAAAAGAATTAGCTTGTTCGTTTTTTATGTTCAAGAGAGGTTTATTTTTCTTGATAAGAGACGATACCGATAATGGTATCGACAGCGCGTTCCATGGTTTCTAGGCTGACATACTCAAAGCGTCCGTGCATGTTCTCGCCGCCAGCAAAGAGGTTCGGTGTTGGGATGCCCATAAAGGAAATTTTAGAGCCGTCTGTTCCGCCACGGATGGGCTCGATGATAGGCTGGATGTCCAGACTTTCCATAACTGCTTTGGCGATAGTGATCGGTGTCATATCCTTTTCAATGACCTGCTTCATGTTATAATACTGGTCTTTGAGGGTCAAGTTGATACGCTCGCTGCCCAGCTCTTGGTTCATCTTATCAGCAATGGTCTGCATAGTAGCTTTGCGATTTTCAAAAGCCTCTGTCTCAAAGTCACGGATAATGTAGCTTGCTTGGGCTTCTTCGACTGTACCAGTCAGATTCATCAGGTGGTAGAAGCCTTGGTAGCCATCAGTTTTCTCTGGTCGATCGGCTTCTGGTAGCTGGTTGTGGAAGTCAATAGCCAGCTGGAGAGCATTGATCATTTGACCTTTGGCAGTTCCTGGATGGACATTGCGGCCTTGGAAGGTCAGTTCAGCTCCAGCAGCGCTAAAGGTTTCGTACTGGAGCTCGCCTAGTGGTCCGCCGTCCACTGTGTAGGCAAAGTCCACATCGAAGTCTTCAGCGTCAAACTTATCAGCTCCGATACCGATTTCCTCGTCTGGGCCAAATCCCACTCGGATTTCTCCATGCTTGATCTCTGGATGGGCAGACAGGTATTCGATAGCAGTCATGATTTCAGCAATACCAGACTTATCATCTGCTCCCAAAAGGGTGGTTCCGTCAGTCGTAATCAGGGTTTGCCCCTTGTATTTATGAAGACTAGCAAAGTCCGCAGGATCTAAGTTGAAGCCAGATTGTCCCAGCGAAATCACTCCGCCATCATAATTCTCAATGACCTGTGGCTGGATGTTTTCTGCGTTGAAGTCCGCCGTATCCATGTGGGAAATAAAGCCAATCTTGCGGGTAAAGCTGGGGTCGTTGGCAGGCAGAGTTCCAATCGCAAAGCCGTTGGGCAGGTAGTAGACATTTTCCAAGCCAACCCGCTTCATTTCAGGAATGAGGACATTGTTAGCAAAGTCCACCTGACTCTGGGTGCTGGGTGTAGTAGTAGATGTCTCGTCTGAGCGCGTGTTGACCTTGACATATGTCAAGAAACGCTCTAAAAGATTAGGGTATTTCATAAAATCTCTTCTTTCATTTTGATTTAAATCTATTTTAGCATATTGATATGTTTCTGACAAAGTAGAAAAGAATAGAAAAGTCATACTTATTTTGACTGATATCATGTTATAATAGCAGAGAGCTTTAGAAAATGAGGGAAATATGACTAAAAAAGCTATTTTGATGATGACCTTTGGTTCACCAGAAGGTTATACTTTTGAAGACGTTGCTGCATTTTTTACTAATATTCGTCGAGGTGTGCGTCCTACAGACCAAGAAATTCAGCATCTTTATGATAACTATCAGCTAATTGGTGGCAGTCCTTTACAAGAAATTACAAGAGAAGAAGTTGAGCTGGTCAGACAAGCTTTAGCAGGCGAATATGCAGTTTATTTTGCGAATAAATTCTCATCCCCCTTCATCCCAGACCTTATTCGTCAAATGGAGTTAGATGACATTGAAGAATGTATCTGTCTGATTTTGGAACCACATTATTCTTTTTACTCGGTTATGGGATATGAAAAGTTCATCCACAGTGAGAAAATCCGTTTTAATATTATCAAGGACTGGTACCGTTCAGAAGATTTGTTAAACTTTTGGGTAGATGAAATTAGGAAGATTATCGATAAACAAGTTAAGGGTGAAAGCTTTAAAGTTGTTTTCTCAGCACATAGTGTACCACTATTAGCTCTAGATTTTGAAGATCCTTATATTGACCAAATTGTTGACAATGCACAGATAATTGCAGAACGCTTGGGACTATCTTCTTTTGAATATACTAATACTTGGCAAAGTGAAAGTGATATCGGCCTTCCTTGGATCAAACCAGATGTCTTAGAATATCTTCGTGATCAGACTGTCCATCCTAAACACTATATTTTTGTTCCGATTAGTTTTATCAGTGAGCATATAGAAGTTCTTTTTGATAATGATGTAGAATGTCAAGAATTGTGTCAAGAACTTGGTGTGGCTTATCATCGTCCACCAATGCCTAATGCAGACCCTCGTTTGATTGCTGCAATCGTGGCGACCATTCGTAAGCATGAAGGAGATGATTTTCAGTATCTCTATCCAGAACAAACGACTTTTGATGAACTGGCTCCTTCTGAGACAAGCTCTAAGATATTAAAAGAAATTGATGAGCCTCAAATGCCTGAATTTGTAAAAAAACTAATTGAAAAAAAGGGAATTGAAAACGTAAAAATGCCCTATTTTATTAAGAAAATGCTAGAAAAAAGGGGAAGAATCAATCATTAAAAATGAATGTATGTTATTCTATTTATTGTTAAATAATGAATTTTATCCTCTTGAAGAGGTGAAATGCAAGTTTAGAAGGAGTCTATATGTCTTTTAAAAGAGTTTTATTTTTGATTTTAGGAGTTTTTGCTGTTTATCATGCTTTTGTAACTCCATTACCTGCTGATTCAGATGTTTCTTATAGGATGGGGGCTCTCGCAGCTAATGTGTTACTTCCGGTCTTATTATTCTATTTTGCTTTTAAAAAAGAAAAGCCTAAAAAAGACAAAAATAAAGAATAATTCAACCGAAGTGATCTATGGATAGTCAAGAAGCTTGGAACTTATTGTATTTTTAACTATATTTGACTAAAAAGCTCTCTGAGAATTTTTCTCAGAGAGCTTTTGCTATGATTAGTATACAAGTTTAAAGTAATCATTTAAGATGAAAGATGGTTACATGGTAAAGACAATAGCGATGTATTGAAAGGCAGAGGCAGCAAGAATAAAGAGATGCCAAATCATATGAAAATAGGGCTTTTTCTTGGCATAAAATCCTGCTCCAATGGTATAGCAAAGACCTCCAGCAAGCATCAATCCCCAGAAAAGCGGGCTTGTTTGGCTAATAATTGGTGGGATAATAAAGACAACCAGCCAGCCCATCATAAGATAAAGAGCTAGACTAAATTTTTCATTGACCTTTTTGGCAAAAATTTTGTAGAGAATACCAAAAATCGTCGTTCCCCACTGGATTAGAATAATCAAATAACCCAACCAGTTATTCATTAAAGCCAAGACAACTGGAGTATAGCTGCCCGCAATGGCAATATAAATCATACTATGATCTATGATACGTAGGATATATTTATGAGTTGAGCCATAAGACATGGAGTGGTAGATTGTAGATGAAAGAAACATAAGAAAGAGGCTGATGACAAAAATGGAGACACCAATAGCTGATAGTAAGCCATGGACTTCATAGCTATAGATAGCTGATAAGGGAAGTAGGATAAGTGTAAGGACAGAGCCTACCGCATGGGTAACAGCATTTGCCACTTCCTCACCAAAACTCAAACGTTTACTTAATTTCATGGTTAGATTCATTTGCATGTGCTCCTTTCAATTCTAGAGATAATTGTCTGGTCTGATGGTAGAGTTTGACTGTCTGACAAGCAGATGAAACAAGAGGATGGATTTCTATATCAGTCTCTTCATTCATATAGCCAACAAATTGATTGTAAAAGAGTTCGGAACTCTCTTGGTTTTTCACTAGATATTCAACAGTCTCAATAATATCCTGAATAGGAAATACTGGTTTTAGCGTTGTGAGAATAATTAGCCGAGCAATTTGTGTGCGATTGTATTTCTTCTTGATTGGTTTTTGAATGTGAGCATGCTTCACATAATTATTAATCATCGCTGCTGTTAAGACTTTTTCCTGTCCTGGAAAAGCCTTTTGATTGACAGAGTTAACGTAGAGCAGGACCTGGTCTAAATATAAATCAAGATCAGGTAATTCTTGCCAGAGGGGAAAGGATATCATAAAATATCAACCTTTCTATAATCTAGTATTGATAACTAGATTATATGATATAAAATATAATTAGTCAAGAATAAATCGTAAGGATAGTCAAGAAAATACAAGTTTTGTTATAATGAATCTATGAAAATTTTAATTCCAACAGCAAAAGAACTAAATACTCAAGTCGCTCAGATTGAGCCAGAAAGTCTGTCAGAAAAGACGAAATTAATTATTCAGGCTTTGAGTCAGTATTCAGTGACTGACTTAGCCCAGCTATATCAGATTCGGCCAGAGAAAGCAGAAGAAGAATACCAACGTATTCAGGAACTTCAAAATGAGACAGCACCAACCTATCCTGCTCTCTATCTTTTTGACGGTCTCATGTACCGAAACATTAAGCGTAAGGATATGAGCAAGGAAGAAGAGCAGTATGTCCAAAATCATCTCTTGATTACCTCTAGCTTGTATGGAGTGATTCCAGCCTTGGCGCCCATTGCTCCCCACCGCTTGGACTTCATGACAAAGCTCAAGGTCGAAAAGCAATCATTGAAAAAGCTGTGGACAGAGACCTATGGTCAAGCAGTTGCAGATCAAGAAACTCTGCTCTCCCTCTTGTCTAGTGAATTTGAAGATGTCTTTCCTAAAGAGGTGAGAGATAAGATGATCCGCTTCAAATTCATGGAAGAAAAAGATGGAAAACGGAAAATTCATTCGACTATCTCCAAAAAGGCACGTGGCCAATTTTTGAGTTATTTGATTGAGAATCACATTACCAAACTATCTGATATTAAACAGAGTTCTTTTTCTGGATTTAAGTTTCAAGAAAATCTTTCACAAGAAAGAGAATTTGTTTTTGTAAAGAAAGTAGATGGATAAAACTTTACAAAAAAAGTGAAATTATTTATAATCAATTAAGGAAAACGATTGCAAGATATGGTCTTGTTTTCTAAAATGGAGGTTAAGAAATGCAAGGAAAAAGTCGGACATCCATCACAATGAAAGATGTAGCTAGTCGTGCTGGTGTTAGTGTCGGAACAGTTTCGCGCGTTATTAACAACGAGAAAGGTATCAAAAAAGTCACACTAAAAAAGGTACAAGAAGCAATTGAAGAGTTGAATTATATTCCAGATAATTATGCGCGGGGGCTAAAGACCAATAAAAGTAATAATATTGCTCTTATAATCCCGACAATTTGGCACCCATTTTTTTCAGAATTAGCCTACTACGTTGAAAAAGAATTACTTAAAAATCAATATAAACTATTCATTTGTAATGCTGATGGCGATGTCAAAAATGAGATTGAGTACATTCAAATGTTAGAGAAAAACAAAGTAGATGGTATTATTGCTGTAACTTATTCAGATGTTGATAAGTATGTTTCAAGCAGTTTGCCTTTTGTAAGTTTTGATCGACATTTTTCTGAGAATGTCTCCTATGTGACTTCAGAGAATTATAAAGGGGGACAGATGGCAGCGGAAGAGTTGCTTAATCGAGGTTCTAAACAGCTCGCTTATATTGGAAGTACTAATATCCATGAGAATGAAACTAAACAACGTGAATTAGGTTTTTGTGAAAAGTTGATGAGTGTGGGACATTCTGTTTTAAAATTAGATATGTCAGAACCACTTGTTGAACCTGAAAAACAGATTGAGGAATTTATACTTGAACATTCGACAATCGATGGCATTTTTACTATTAATGACTTTATGGCTATTAAAGTTATGAAAGTAATGGAGAAATTTGGGAAAAAAGCTCCACAAGATTATCAGATTATTGGTTTTGATGGTTTGAGAAATGCTGCGGATCAAACTTATTTACTGTCAACAATTGCACAACCTCTGGATAAGATTGCCCAAGCTTCTGTCGAATTATTGTTGCAACTCATTTCTAAAGAAAAAGCTGTGTTATCAAGGGTTTTAATACCAGTCTATTTTGCAGAAGGTGGTACTACAAAAAAAATACAGAAATCACTTGACAAAAAATGAAAGCGGTTGTATAATGAAACCATAAAAATGAAACGTTTCAAAATATAAAGGTTTAATATAAACCTTTATATAAAACAAATAAAAATGAAACGTTTCAAAAAGGAGGAAAATATGCGTAAAGGCGTAATTCTATCAATGGTTGCTGCTCTATCACTAGGGCTTCTTGCTGGATGTAGTGGAGGTTCATCTAGTAAGACTTCTAAAGAAGCAGCATCAAAAGATGACGTGAAAGTTTGGGTCCAATTTTCTGATGAGACTGCAGAAGGGAAGGCTTGGGAACAAGTAGTCCAAAACTTTAATAAGAAGTATAAAGGAAAATACAAAGTTGTAACTGAGTATATTCCGCGTAGCGGAAGCGGCGGTGGATATGAAGATAAAGTTAACGCAGCGATTACAACAAATAGTTTACCTGATGTGATTACGCTTGATGGTCCGAATACAGCAGCATATGCTAAATCAAAGGTTATTACTCCATTAGATGATTATTTGAAAGATAATAATATGGAGGATGTGCTTGACAGTATCAAACAACAAGGGACTTACGATGGTAAATTCTATGCATTTGGTTACTCAGAATCAAACGTAGGAATTTATTATAATAAAAAAATGTTTAAAGAAGCAGGAATTGATGAATCAAGTTTACCAACTTTGAAAAAACCTTGGACTTGGGATGAATTCAAAGCAGTTAGTAAAAAGCTAAAAGATCACTTTAAAGAAGCTGCTATTGATTTCCGTTTGAACTCAAATGATGAAATGCTTCCTTATGCATATATGCCATTGATTTGGTCAAATGGTGGCAGTGTAGTAAATGAAGATGGAACAAAAGCGGAAGGGTACTTTAACTCCAAAGAAAGTACACAAGCTGTTCAATTTATCCAAGATCTAGTAAAAGAAGGATATACAACTGTTAGTCCAGTTGAAAAAGGATTTGAAACTGGACAGTATCCAATGGTGTTAAGTGGTTCGTGGACAATTGCTGATTTGCAAACCAACTATAAAGATATTGATTTCGGTATTTTGCCATATCCTGTGTCAAACAAGACTAAGAAATTGGTATCACCTTCAGGAAGCTGGCAATTAGCAGTTACAACTAAGTCTAACAAAAAAGATGCAGCTGCTGAGTTTGTTAAATTTGCAACGAATACTGAATCAAGCGAAATTCTAAGCCTTGGAAATAGTGTGTTGCCAATCCGTAAATCAACTATTGAAAATATCAAAGACAAAGTTTCTGAACCAATGCGTTTCTTGATGGAACAAAACGCAGCTACTGCGCATGCACGTCCCGTTGTAGTAGCCTATCCGCAAGTATCACGTTCATTCCAACAAGCTATGCAAGACATCAGCTACTATGAAGAAAATCCAGATGTTCAAAAAGTGCTTGATTCACGTGCCAAAGAGATGCAAACGGCTATTGATGATAGTTTGAAAAAATAGATGACAATAAAACTGGGTGGGACGAAACGTCAAATATGAAGTTGGTCTCAGCCAGTTTTTGTTTAGCGAATATGCAGATAAGTATGTCAATTTTTTAATGTTCCATTTTTACATTAATTTATTATGATTTTACTTTATTATCATATCTTGGAGGAATTTAACATGAACCAGAAAAAGAGTTTAAAATTAAAAGAAAATCTTTTAGGATATGGTTTTTTATCGCCAGCTTTAATCCTGCTTTTGATTTTCCTGGTTATTCCAGTCTGTATGGTTGTTTATTATGCTTTTACAGATTACTATTTATTGACACCAGACGACAGAAAATTTATTGGTTTAGAAAATTTTATTCGTTTGTTTAAAGATCCAATTTTCTTAAAGAGTGTTGTTAATACGGCACAATTTGTTGTATGGATTATTCCTATTCAGCTTGGTGCGGCGCTAGGTATGGCTTTGATTGTCAATAAAAAACGAAAAGGAAATATGTTTTTTAAGGTAGCTTTCTTTGCTCCAGTTGTAATGTCACTAGTTGTTATTTCAATTTTATGGCTTTATCTATTGAATCCAAATAATGGTCTTTTGAATGCCTTGTTGAATAAAATTGGAATTGCGTCTCAGCCATTCTTGAGGAGTCCAAAGCAAGCCATGTATGCGATTGTCTTTGTATCAGCTTGGCAAGGTGCAGGTTATCAAATGCTCCTTTTCCTTGGCGGTATGCAAAATATTCCACAAGATGTTTATGAAGCGGCAGAATTAGATGGTTTTACTAAATGGGAACAATTCCGTTACATTACGATGCCACTTTTGAAACCAACCGCTTTGTTTGTCCTGTTGACAACCTTGATTTCTGCTTTCAAACTCATTGTACAGCCAATGGTTATGACTCAGGGTGGTCCGATGAACTCGACTATTACCATGGTTTATTATATTTACCAACAAGGGTTCACGGATCGATTAGTTGGATATTCAAGTTCAATTGCCCTGGTATTTACAACATTGATTGGTATGATTAGCTTAGTCCAAAGACGTGTATTGAAGGAGGACAACTAGAATGAAACGTAGAAAATTTTTTAGACCAACGACTATTCTGGAATATGTCCTCTTAACACTCTTAGCTGCTCTCTTTCTTTTTCCAATGATTTGGATGGTGGTTTCCTCTATGAAGCCAGAAGCTGATGTTTACAAGAATTTGACAGGTTGGCAGGCTTTCTTACCAAGCCTAAATCCAGCAAATTGGTTTAAGCCTTATCAAGAAGTTTTAGAGCGTTTTAGCATCCTTACCTATATCGGAAATAGTATTTTCTATGCTGGAACTTTTGCTATAGGATCTATCATCGTTAACTCTTTAGCAGGTTTTGCCTTTGCTAAAATTAACTTTTCTGGAAAAAAATTTTTATTTGGTATCCTTTTGGCTTTGTTGATTATTCCAATGGAAACGATGTTGATTCCTCAGTTTACCATTATTAACGCACTAGGGTTGGTTAATAATCGCTTAGCTGTTATTATACCTGGTTTAGCAAGTGTTTTTAATATTTATCTATTTAGAAATTTTTTTATTGCTATTCCTGAAGAAATCATCGAATCAGCTCGGATGGATGGCGCAAGTATTTTACGGATATTCTTCCGTATTATGCTACCCATGTCTAAACCTGCAGTAGCAACAGTAGGAGTCTTGTCTTTTATTTCTAGCTGGAATGATTATATTTGGCCACTCATGGTTTTGACGGATTCATCAAAATTCTCTCTCCAAGTTGCGATTACAACCATTAATACAACTCAACCTGTCTATATCAACCAAGTAATGGCTGTCTTAACGATTTCAACAATCCCATTGATCTTGGTTTATATTGTCGCTCAAAAATACATTATTCAAGGTTTGGGTGGTTCAGGGACAGGTATTAAGTAGGTGACTTTATGAAAGAAAAGATTGAACAAGCAAATCGATATATCAAAGAAAATCGTCATCGAGTTAATCATTGCTATCGAGGCAAGTTTCATTTGTTGCCCCCAATTGGTTGGATGAATGATCCAAATGGTTTTGTTTACTATAAGAACGAGTATCATCTCTTTTATCAATTTTACCCATATGATAGTGTTTGGGGTCCTATGCATTGGGGACATGCTAAATCAAAAGATTTGATTCACTGGGAGGAATTACCAGTAGCTTTGGCTCCGAGTGAAGCCTATGATAGAAATGGTTGTTTCTCGGGAAGTGCCATTGTGATAGATGATAAGTTAGTTCTTATCTATACTGGTCATGTTGAAGAAGGAAATGTGCGTACAGAGACTCAATGTATGGCAGTTTCACATGATGGTATTCATTTTGAAAAATATGCCGGAAATCCAGTTATTGGAGAAAATCATATAAAGGGAATTGCGGATATTGCAGATTTTCGTGACCCGAAAATAATGAAAAATGGCAACCACTATTATACTGTTGTCGCTTCTAAAACTGCGGATGCTCGAGGACAGATCCTCTTATTTGAATCGGAAGATTGCTTTAATTGGAAATTTAAGTCTGTATTATTGGAAGGAAAACCCGATCAAGGAATCATGTGGGAATGTCCAGATCTTTTTGAATTGGATGGAAAGTGGGTTCTTATTATGTCTCCAATTGAGATGGAACGTAAGGACAACCAATATTGGAATTTAAATTCTACTCTTGCATTCATTGGAGAGGTTGACTGGAAATCAGGTAATTTTCAAGTGGAAAATTTTCACGAAATAGATGGCGGTTTGGATTTTTATGCTCCACAGACCTGTGTTAATGATATAGGGGAACGCTATCTAGTAGCTTGGCAACAGATGTGGCATCGAAATATTCCCACACATGATTTAAATCACGGATGGGCTGGTATGATGACCATTCCTCGTAAATTATCCATTAAGAATAATCGTTTGTATCAAGAGATTCCTGAGACATTAACAAGCCAACTAACTATACAAGAGAGATTTTCAGGTCAAGTGGACCAATCAGAATTGATCTTCTCCAGTGCTGTTAAACAACAACAGTACCTAATACTAGAGCTTGAAAAACCAGAAGATTTTGAATTGCTATATGCAAGAAATGCCACAAATCAGCAGGTAGTGAAAATCTCCTATAATGCAGGTAAACAGGTCTTATCTTTGGGACGTGAACGGCTGGGTTATAAGATTATTGGAAAAGAAGAACCTTATGAGGATATTCGCCATCTGAATATATTGGATGCTCCTAAGTCGTTAACCTTGGAAATTCTTCGAGATATTAATTCAATCGAGCTTTTTGTAAATGGACAAACAATGTCTATGACGTTTTATGAAAAAGAATTTGGGACTGATATTGTCTTAACAAATGCTGATAAATTGAATATAAAAACGTTAGAATTTTATGATATAGATTGAGCGAGACTGATTATTTTGCCCCCTATTTGAACTAGTTTGAGTAGACCAAGTTTGGTTACTTAAACTGGTTTTTATTGTTGGTTAAACAGGAAAAACACTGAGATTGGCATCCCAGTGTTTTTAAATCATTGGAGTTATAATTTCTAATCGATAGCAGTAAGAAGAGCGTCTGCTTGTGTAGCGAGACTTGAAAGAGTTTCTTGACTTGCGATAAATTTACCATCTACCCAAGCAGAATCATTGACTTGAGCTGAGGTGAATTCGCCCACAGCAGTTGTCCGAATAAATGGCAGTAAGTCTTTATAGATAGAAAACATTGGTTCTTGTCCTGCATTGGCAACTGAAGAGACAGTCACAACCTTCTCGTTAATAGCAGACGCGCCACGAGGATCAGAAAGATCAAGTGAACGAGAGAGCCAGTCTAACAGGTTTTTCACTGAACCAGGAATAGAGAAGTTGTAAACTGGTGAGAAAATCCAGATAGCGTCTGCAGCTTGGACTTCTTCGCGGACCTTAGCAACAGCTGAAGGCGTTGATTGTTCCAAATCTTGACTAAAGATTGGAACTTGAGACCAATCAAGATAAGACACGTCAGCTTTACCAGCCAAAACTTTTTCAGCTTCTTGAGCCAGTTGGTTGTTAAAAGAACCTTGACGAAGGGATCCAACGATAAATAGTACTTTAGACATTATGAGTCCTCCATATTTTTTAATCAAAGAGGGTTAGGCCTCTTGTTACCGATTATGTTACAACAAATATTACTAATTAGCAATTATTTAGCTCAGATTCTTATATTTTTTTAAAATAGAAATGAGAGTCTCTTTGTCTTCGTCTGATAAAATTCCAAGCGCTTCCTTTACACACAGGATATGTTGAGGGAAAATTTCTTCGATTAAGTCTTGACCTTTTTGGCTCAATTCAATCAGATAAGAACGGCGATCATTTGGATCGCTAGTCCGAGAAATCAAGCCGTCACGAACCATATTTTTGATGACGACAGTCATATTTCCAGAGGTCGCAAGCATATGGTCTATCAGATCTTGGATTCGCATTCTTCCCTTACTATAGAGAGTTTCCAGAACAGAAAACTGAGTAGGGGTTAGTTTGTTTTCTTTGATGACTCTTTGTTCAATGGAGCGTATGGTCCGCTCAGCCTTCCTAAAAACAATCATGGTTTTAAGGTCTAGTTTATTTTCTTCTAATAATTCTTCTAGTGTTCTCATAGCCATATTTTATCAATAAATAGTATTAAAATCAATGTGAAAAAGATAGAAATATAGATAGAATTATAGTATAATGGACGAGTGAAAAATAGAAGAAAAAGAAATAAAAAAATCCTTATATGGCAGTACGTCATTGGAATAGGTATTCTTTTAACGGTACTTGCCTTTTCTCTGCTAAATCTATTTAATTTATCAATGGAGCCTTATCGGGCCGCTCGTTCTAATTCCATTGAGTTGGCACGCAAGTATGCAGGAGTCAGTAAAGTTGATAGCTTTGCCATTTTTAATGGGGACAAGACCTATTACAGCTTGCTAGGTGAAACGGATCAAGAGAAGAAAAAAGCCATCCTGATTGAGAAGGGTTCTGATAAAATTTTTGTTTATGAACTCAGTGAGGGAACTAGCAAAAGGCAGGCTGAAAAGATTGCAAAGAAAAACGGAGCTGATGTGATTGACAAAGTGACTTTTGGTTATTTGAACGGCCGACCAATTTGGGAAGTCAAATCTGGAAAGAGTTACTATATTGTCGATTTTGAAAAAAGGAAATTGCTGAGCAAGGAGGGGCTATGAAATTATCTAATCGTGTTTTAAAAATGGAAGAAAGTGTGACTTTGGCTGCAGCAGCTAGAGCCAAAGCTTTAAAGGCTGAAGGCAGAGATATTCTGTCGCTAACTCTTGGAGAGCCGGATTTTCCGACTCCTAAAAACATTCAGCAAGCAGCTGTGGCAGCTATTGAAGATGGAAAAGCTAGTTTCTATACAGTGGCTAGTGGTCTTCCAGAGTTAAAAGAAGCTATTGTTCAATACTTTGCCAACTATTATGGTTATGAAATCAAGCCGAATCAAGTGACGGTGGCAACAGGAGCTAAGTTCTCCCTCTACACCTTCTTTATGAGTGTTCTTGATCCAGGTGATGAAGCAATTATTCCTACGCCTTATTGGGTCAGCTACGGCGATCAAATTCAGATGGCTGAAGGAATTCCTGTTTTTGTTCAAGCTACTGAAGAGAACGACTTTAAGATAACTGTAGAACAATTGGAAGCTGTTCGAACTGACAAGACCAAGGTCTTAGTTCTGAATTCACCATCCAATCCGACGGGGATGATTTATACAGCCGAGGAACTTTTGGCTATTGGAAACTGGGCTGTGGAGCATGACGTTCTGATTTTGGCAGATGACATCTATGGACGTCTGGTTTATAACGGTAATAAATTTACGCCAATTTCTAGTCTATCAGAGGCTATCCGCAAGCAAACAGTGGTTATCAATGGCGTTTCTAAGAGTTATTCCATGACTGGCTGGCGGATTGGCTATGCTGTTGGTGAACCAGAAATCATAGCTGCTATGAGCAAGGTTGCAGGCCAAACCACTTCCAATCCAACGACAGTTGCCCAGTATGCTGCTATTGAAGCCTTGACAGGTAGTCAGGAGACTGTTGAAATTATGCGTCAGGCCTTTGAAGAGCGTCTCAATACCATCTACCCACTTCTAGCTCAAGTACCAGGTTTTGAGGTCATTAAGCCTCAAGGAGCCTTCTATCTCTTCCCTAATGTCAAAAAAGCTATGGAGATGAAAGGTTATACAGATGTGACAGCCTTTACCACAGCTATTTTGGAAGAAGTTGGTGTGGCTTTGGTGACTGGCGCAGGATTTGGTGCTCCAGAAAATGTCCGTCTCAGCTATGCGACTGATCTGGAAACACTTAAAGGAGCTGTTCAACGCCTGCAGCAATTTATGGAGCGCTAAAGCATGAGGAGAATCTCCTGTTTTGCAATGTTGGCAGTCAGTTTGGTTTGCTTGACCGCTTGTTCTTTTGTTCATTCAGAGCAGAGGTGGACCACTGTTTCTCAGTCTAAGGAGGGAGACCCCTTTTATAGGTTACAAGTGTCTGGAAAAATGTACCAGATTCTATACAATGACAATGGTTCAGCTAGAAAAACCTGGCATTTAGATAATTATAATCCACTTGAAAATCTTGAGTGCCATACTCTTAATCAAGAAGAGATAAAAGGGTTAGACGGGGCGACAGCCAAGAGGGAACTGTCTGGTCAAGGTTCGGCTAACTTTACTATGGTTTATGAACATTATTCAGGTAGTCAAAAAGAAATAAATTATTATCAAGTTGGAATAACTGCCGACAAGAATGGACAAATCAAACCTTCAGAAAGCAGTATGGTCTTAGTTAAGACTGAAAAGGTTGATTCTAAGTAAACATATAAATGAAAAGCAATTATATTTTTAAAATAGAGGATGGGCTTAAAGCCTGTCCTTTTTGCTTTTCTTCGACTCTAGCTGGTAAGAGGTTGTTTAAAGTGATAAAATGATTCTGAAAGCGTTTGTTCTAGGGCTTCCTTATGGAGTAGCTCAGAGTCAAGACATATAGCCTTAATATGAGTTAAAGTGTATCTAATATATGTTTTGATTTCTATTAGAAAGGAATGTGGCATGAAACGTAGTTTGATATTTTTAAACCTAATAATATGTTTGCTCCTATTGACGGCTTGTTCTTTCCTTAATGCTGAGCAAGGGTGGACAACTATTTCTGAATCAAAGTCTGGCGAACCTACTTATAGCTTACAAGCCAAGGGTAGACAGTACCGGATCTTTTTTGAAGAAAATGCATCAACCCGAATGGATTGGTACTTGAACGATTATCAACCAGGGTTAGAGTTAAAGTTACGAACTTTAAACAGCGAGCATTTGAAAAATTCTGTCGGTGGACCTTCAGAGCAGGAACTTTCTGGGAAGGGATATGCAGACTTTACTATGGTTTATGAGACTCGTTATAACCCTCAGATTGAGCGGACTTATTTTAAGGTACATATTGAAGTCAATGATAAGGGAGAGGTAAATACTAAGAAAAGTAGTATGGTTTATGAAAAGTCTGAGAAGCTTGAAAATAAGAAAGGAGACTGATTTTCCAAACAGCTGTTTTCTTTTTCTGATTTCTTATAGAATAGTATTTTCGGAAAAAGATAGCTTTTTAAAGAATTTTAAATTTTCGTCTCTTCAAGGATAGCTATTGCAATCGCTTTATGGTAAAATATAGAACAGATGTCC
>ERZ773005.577-NODE-577-length-26814-cov-57.392877_pt1 | contig 26814 bp, 24 predicted proteins | sample MGYA00580666_ERZ773005 | MGnify/ENA primary metagenome ERZ773005 (study PRJEB29015, sample SAMEA2737999) | human oral metagenome | biome: human oral; feature: human-associated habitat; material: dental | place: China | collected 2061 ...
AGGCGATACGGTGCCCGGTGAGGCCGCCGGCGTGACCAGTAGCCTCAACCGCCCGGTCGTCGCCGCCGCCGGACTGCTCGCCGTCGCGCTCGCGGCCGTGACCGTGCTGCTGTGAGGTGACCTACCACTGCTCTGATGGACGGCGGGACGGACGGACACGCACGGGGATTACAGCGGGAGGGGTAGTCGAATGAAGCTGATGGCGGAGGACTACGTCGTTGAGTTTCTTGTGTCGCGAGGCCTGTATGTTCTGGCGAACTCGGCAGTTCCAGTACTGCTGGCGATAGCTGTCGCATCGGAGGGTTACAGCGCCTCCGGTGTCGGGCTGGTTCTCGGCGTGGGGGCGCTGCCGGGCATCCTGGGTGCGTTGCTGGTTCCGCAGATGCTGGTCCACGTCAGCCCCAAGACCATGTTCGGCGGCGCGGCAGTCGCATGGATCGTCATCTGTGGCGGGATTGCGATGCTGAGTCGTGCCGGATCGGTTGGTCTCGGCGTGTACGTCACTGTGTCGTTCACCTTGGAGTTTGTCGCATCGATCATGTATCCAACGATGGGGTCCTATGTCGCAGACCTGGTGCGGTCGGATCTGCTGGATCGGATGAATTCTGCCAGGGCTGTCGTCGCCGGCCTGTGCGCGGTCGCCGGCCCGGGAGTTATTGCGCTGGTGCAGTCATGGCGAGGTGTTTCAGATGCTTGGTGGCTGGTATCCCTGCTGATGCTCGTGTGCCTGCTGTCGCAGAGCCGCCTGCCGAAGGGGCGCAGAACAGGAGGTGCGGATCGCGTGACCGCGCTGAAGCGGGGACTGCAGGCCGCTGCACGTTCCCGAGGTGTTCTCGTTGTACTGGTCGCCTCCGGGGTGTGGCACTTTACTGTGTGGGGAAGTTACATGACGCTATTCCCCGTCGTGCTGCGCGATGAGTATCAGGCGTTATGGTTCATCGGTGTCAGCGAGTCCTTGTTTGCGGTCGGTGGAATCGTGGGGTCCTTGGTTCGTCTGCCATCCCGCTTGTCGCGCCCAGTGCTGTGCCTGGTTGCGCTTCTCAGCTTCGTTCCGGTTCCGGTCAGTGTGGTGCTCGGTGCGCCTCTTTGGCTGGTCGCGGTGTCTCTCTTCGTGTCAAGTGCCGTGATTGCGGCGACGAGTGTGGCTTGGGAGACGTTTCTTCAGTCTCGAGTCGAGCGTGACGCACTGCCTTCTGTGTTCGCCTTGGACTACCTCGCCGGGGATGGCGTCGCGCCGCTTGGCTATGTGGCTGTTCCTGCCCTTGCGGTGTGGCTGGGGCAGGATGCGGGTGTACTGATGACCGCTGGGGTATGCGTCGTGGTGCTGCTCGGGTGCCTGTGGGCGTATGCCGTTTCTACGGAGGTGGAGGACGTCGAATCGGCTGCGGAGTGATCGGCAGCTCGTGGTTCGCAGTTCCGCAAGGCGGTTGATGCTGCCGGTGCCTGAATGGTCGAGGTGAGGGGCGGCACATGCCGGGTGTTGGCCCGGCCATGGCAGGTCGCGACCGGCGTCCTCTAGTCTTTCTCTGTTTCGTGCCCTGTGGTCGGTGCCTGAGCGGTGCCTGGCCCGCGGCGTCCTCCCACCGGAAGAAGTGCCCCCTATGAGCGTGCGCCAGGATCTGCGCAACGTCGCCATTGTCGCCCACGTCGACCACGGCAAGACCACTCTTGTCGACGCCATGCTCTGGGAGGCGGGGGCCTTCGGGGCCCGGGCCACCGAGGAGACCACCGGCGAGCGCGTCATGGACTCCGGCGAGCTGGAGCGCGAGAAGGGCATCACGATCCTCGCCAAGAACACGGCAGTCCACTACTCGGGCCCCTCCGCCGCGGACGCCGGATGCCCCGAGGGCATCGTCATCAACGTCATCGACACCCCCGGCCACGCCGACTTCGGCGGTGAGGTCGAGCGCGGGCTGTCCATGGTCGACGGCGTCGTCCTCCTCGTCGACGCCTCCGAGGGGCCCCTGCCCCAGACCCGCTTCGTGCTGCGCAAGGCCCTGGCCGCGAACCTGCCGGTCATCCTCGTGGTCAACAAGGTGGACCGCCCCGACTCCCGGCTCGACGAGGTCGTCTCCGAGTCCACTGACCTGCTGCTGTCCCTGGCCAGCGACCTGGCTGACGAGCACCCCGACATCGACCTCGACGCCGTCCTGGACGTGCCCGTCATCTACGCCTCCGCCAAGGCCCGCCGCGCCGACACCGAGGCACCGGCCGACGGCGAGCTGCCGGCCAACGAGAACCTCGAGCCGCTCTTCCGCACCATCATCGAGCGGATCCCCGGCCCCTCCTACGAGGAGGGCGCCCCCCTGCAGGCCCACGTCACCAACCTGGACGCCTCACCCTTCCTGGGCCGCCTGGCGCTGCTGCGCATCCACAACGGCACCCTGCGCAAGGGGCAGACGGTGGCCTGGGCCCGCCACGACGGCTCCCTGTCCTCCGCCCGCGTCTCCGAGCTCCTCGTCACCGAGGGGCTGGACCGCAAGCCCGCCGAAGAGGCGCACGCCGGCGACATCGTCGCCGTCGCCGGGATCGAGGACATCACCATCGGCGAGTCTCTTGTGGACCCCGAGGACCCCCGCCCCCTGCCGCTCATCACCGTGGACGACCCGGCCATCGCCATGACCATCGGCATCAACACCTCTCCGATGGCCGGGCGCACCAAGGGCGCCAAGGTCACCGCCCGCCAGGTCAAGGACCGCCTGGACCGCGAGCTCATCGGCAACGTGTCCCTGCGGGTCCTGCCCACCACCCGGCCCGACGCCTGGGAGGTCCAGGGGCGCGGCGAGCTGGCGCTGGCGATCCTCGTGGAGCAGATGCGCCGTGAGGGATTCGAGCTGACCGTCGGCAAGCCCCAGGTGGTCACCCGCACCATCGACGGCAAGCGCCACGAGCCCATCGAGCGCATGACCATCGACGTCCCCGAGGAGTACCTGGGCGCCGTCACCCAGCTCATGGCCGCCCGCAAGGGCCAGATGGAGACGATGACCAACCACGGCACCGGCTGGATCCGCATGGAGTTCCTTGTACCGGCCCGCGGCCTCATCGGTTTCCGCACCCAGTTCCTCACCGACACCCGCGGCACCGGCATCGCCTCCTCCATCGCCGAGGGCTACGCCCCCTGGGCCGGCAAGATCGTCTCGCGCACCACCGGCTCCCTCGTCTCCGACCGCGCCGGGGCCGTGACCGCTTACGCGCTCATCCGCCTGCAGGACCGCGGCAGCTTCTTCGTCGAGCCCACCCAGGAGACCTACGAGGGTCAGGTCGTGGGGGAGAACCCCCGCGGCGAGGACATGGACGTCAACGTGGTCCGTGAGAAGCAGCAGACCAACATGCGCTCCTCGACCGCGGACACCTTCGAGGCCCTTGTGCCGCCGCGCCGCCTCACCCTGGAGGAGGCCCTCGAGTTCGCCGCCGACGACGAGTGCGTCGAGGTCACCCCGGAGGCCGTGCGCATCCGCAAGGTCATCCTCAACTCCCAGGAGCGTTTCCGCGAGAACGCCCGCCGTCGTCGTGCCGAGGCCTGAGAGGAACCGCCGCCCATGAGCCAGTCCGTCAACCGCGGGGAGAAGTCTGCCGCCTCAGAGGCCGCTGCCGACGCCATCAAGACCATCGTGCCCGTTGAGCCTGCCGAAACGGCTCAGGACTCCGACGCAGAGCAGCCCGAGGCACAAGCCGCTTCTGAGGCCGCTTCCGCCCAGGCCGTCGGCTCTGACGACACCCCGACCGTCGACCTTGACGACTCCGACTCCAACGATGCCGAGGACGCGCCTGCCGAGGGGCCTGACGACGGCGGCCAGGTCGCCAGGCAGCCCGGTCAGGAGGAGCGGGACGAGTCCGAGGCCCCCGCGAAGCAGGGCACTGCGAGCGAGACCACTGTGGATGACGGCGCAAAGGCGGCCCGCAACGATACGGCCACGACCGTTGCGACGACGGATGACGTCACCGATGCGAGGCAGAGTGACTCCGCCGTCGAGCCTGATCCGGTCTCCGCTGAACCGGCGGCCGCCGAGCCGGTGGCGACTCCGACGGCGGTGAGCGTCGTCAACGAGGCCGCCACCCCGGCCGAGGCTCTCTCCCCCTACGACTCTCCTCAGGATCTGCCCGGAGGGGATGCGGCTGCTCAGGCCTCGGTTGATGAGGCCGCTGAACGGACGCCATGGAGCCCGGACTCCGGCACCATGCCGCCCTCGATCGCGCCGAAGAGTCCCTCCTCCGCCCAGTCTCCCTCCGCGCAGTCCCCGTCCGTGCCCCAGCCGGATGCCGTCGAGGAGGCCGCACCTGTGGCAGCTGCGGATGAGGAGATCCCCGAGGCGTCGTTCGAGCCCACCGAGATCGATGTCGAGCCGGTGATTGAGGCTGCCTTCCCGGCCACCCTCCCCGAGCCGGCCGGTCAGGCTGCGAAGAAGGCTGAGAAGAGGACTGACGGGGCGGCTGGCGCGCTGGGCGTGGCGCTCTTCGGCTCCGTTGCGGGCGGAGCGCGGGACGCAGGACTCACCGCACGAGTGCCCGGCGTTCTGTTGATGAAGGCGCCGCCTTCCTGCCCGCCATGGCCACGATCCTGCTGTAGGGGGCGCAGCGCAACGATAATTTTGTCAGTAGCAGGCGTGAGCATGGGTGCCATCGGAAGGAGACGTCACGATGAAGACATCCAACACGGTGCCCGAGACACTGAGCAGAGCCGCTCAGACCGTGTGGGCCAAGTCGGGGTACGACCCACTGAGTCAGCGGTGGCTGCCCCTGTGGCTGCACCTGCTCGATTCCGCCGCAGTAGCGAAACACTTGGCCCACATGTGGGTGGCGCCCACGATCGGCGATCTCCTCGAGCGGGAGTTCGCTTTCTCCAGCACGGGGCTCTCCCCCCTCGACGAATTCTGCCTTCTGACATCCTGGCTCGCCGGAGTACATGACATCGGCAAGTGCACACCGGCGTTCTCGGTGCAGGTGCCCAGCTTGGACGATCGAATGCGCGAGACGGGCCTGCGTCACGAGCCGGTCGACCCGCTCGAACGCCGGAAGGTGCCGCACGCCCTGGCCGGGCAGAAGATCCTTGAGGGCTGGCTCGGAAAGATACACGGTTGGGAACGCGGGCCCGCCAAGGCGCTGGCCTCCGTCGTCGGCGCGCATCACGGTGTTCCCGCCACTACAGCTTCCCTCACGCAAGGCTTCGCCGGGCATGAGCACCTGCTCGGGGACGAAGCATGGGCCGATGCCCAGCATGAACTGCTGGGCCTGGTCACAGCCCGAACCGGCACGGAGCCGCTTCTCGACTCATGGTCGAAACGTGCATGGTCACAGCCCTTCCTGGTCGAGCTTTCGGGGCTGGTGATCGTCGCGGACTGGATCGCCTCCTGCGAGGACTACTTCCCCCACATGCACTTCGACGAGAGCGGTGCGGAGTTCTTCGGTCCCGCATCGCATGCTCGACGCGCACGCAGCGGCATCGCTCGTCTCGAGATCCCCTCGCCTTGGCGACCGCGGGACGAGGGCAAGACCCCTGACGCTCTTCTCGCGTCACGTTTCGACCTGCCGCCAGACTGCCTCGCTACGGATTCGCAACAGCGCGCCGTTGAGGCGGCACGCACCATGGGCCTGCCAGGCCTGCTCATCATCGAGGAGTCCACCGGCGGCGGGAAGACCGAGGCGGCGCTCATGGCGGCGGAGATCTTGGCCGCCCGCTTGGGACGAGCGGGGGTGCTCTTCGCACTGCCCACTCAGGCGACGACGGATGCCATGTTCACCCGTGAGCTCGACTGGCTGGCCCGCATCGAGGACTCGTACGCTTCTGGCGGTTCTCCCTCCACCTTTGCCGTCAGTCTGCAGCACGGCCGTGCTCGCCTCAACCAAGAGGCCGGCCGCCTGCGTCGAAAAGGTTGGGAGATTCACGACCGGCTCCTCGGCGGTCTGGGCGGCGACGATCCGGAGCAGACCGGTCTGGAGCCGACCGACATCGGACGTGACGAGGAGGCGTCGGATCATGTCCCCACCGATACGGACCACCTTCGCGCAGACCTGGCGATCCTGTCCTGGTTCAACGGCCGGAAGAAGTCGATGCTCTCCGACTTCGTTGTGACCACCGTGGATCACCTGCTTTTCGCCGCAATGTGCTCGCCCCACTTGGCACTACGCCACCTGGGCCTGTCACGCAAGATCGTCATTGTGGACGAGGTGCACTCCTATTCCACGTACATGAACGTCTACCTCGACCGCGCACTCACCTGGCTGGCCGCCTACGAGGTCCCCGTCGTGCTGCTGTCGGCCACCCTCTCCGAGACGCGATGCGCCGCGATGGTGAACGCCTACCAGCGCGGTCTGCGCCTCGCAGCAGGACGGAAGGTCCCCAAAGGATGGAAAACCCCCAAAGGCTCGTCGCCGGAATCAATCAGCACGCCCTTCCCCTGCTTGGTGACCGCTGATGCCGACAACGTCGGCGTGGTCGCGACCCGGGCCTCCGGACGTCGCAGCGATATCCAGCTGCGAAGACTCGAAGAAGACCACGACCTTTCTCTGCTGCTCAACGAGGCCCTGTCAGATGGCGGTTGCGCCCTCGTGGTGCGCAACACGGTCCGGCGTGCGCAGGAGACCTATGAGCAGCTGCGCGGGGCCTTCGGTGAAGATGTCAGTCTCAATCATGCGCGCTTCACCATCGCAGACCGCTTGGCCAAGGATTCAGAACTGCTGCATCGCTTCGGTCCGCTCCGCAAGGCGCTGAACCGTCCGTACCGGGCAATCGTCGTGGCCACACAAGTGGTGGAGCAGTCCTTGGACGTCGACTTCGACCTCCTCATCACCGATCTCGCCCCCGTTGACCTCGTACTCCAGCGCATGGGGCGGCTCCACCGGCACGAACGGCTCCGCCCTGACAGACCTGACAGATTGGCCACCCCAACGTGCTACATCGACCAGCTGCCCACGGCCGACGGCGCCGACCCGATGATCGAGCCTGGCGCCATGAGGATCTACGGCGAGCAGGACATGCTCCGCACTGCCGTTGCCCTCAACCGTGTGTTGAGCGGGAAAGGCATCATTCGGGTACCTGACGACGTCCACGAGCTCATCGAGGCCGTCTACGCCCCTGAGGCGATGATGCCGCCGCTCTGGCAGGACGCTGCGGAACGCGCGCGGGCCAAGGCGTGCCAGCAGGACCAGGACAAGCATGCCGCTGCCCAAGGTTTCCTCCTGGGTGAGCCCAAGAGGAGCGGAAGGAGCGCGTCCTTGGTCGATTGGTTGGACGTCACCGCGAACGATGACGAGGAGAAAGGGCGGGCCCAAGTTCGTGACGGTGAGGACTCCCTCGAGGTCATCCTCGTCGATGTGCATCGCGAAGGCTGCCAGAGGGAAATTCGGACCTTGCCGACCGCACCCGGGGCTCCGGGCGTCATCGTCCCGACAGACCGGGTACCAGGCCGCGAGGTCGTCCGCGCCATGGTCATGTCCATGGTGCGCCTCTCACCGAAGTTCACCAATCCGAGGAGGATCGACGCCACGATCGCCGAACTCGGAAAATATGTCGTACTCGCGTGGCAAGATGATCCTGAGTTGAGAGGCCAGCTCTTCCTCCCCCTCGAAGAGGGGCGTGCAGAGCTGATCGGCATCACTGTGGAATACGACTCTTCCACCGGGCTCAAGGAGGTCCCTTCCGAATGACGCACACCTTCAACTTGCTCGACGAACCGTGGATACGGGTGACTCGGCTCGATGGCACATCCAACGAGGTCTCGCTTCTCTCCGCCTTCCGAGAGGCGACGAGCATCGCTGGTATCCATGGCGAGATAGCTACCCAGGACGTGGCGATCCTGCGTCTGCTGTTGGCCATCTGCCACCGCGCCATGGGTGGCCCAGAGGATCTTGACACTTGGAAGGAGTACTGGCAAGATCCCGAACGACTGGGGCAGGCCGCCATCGCCTATCTGGAGCGCTACCGCAGCCGTTTCGATCTGCGTCATCCTGCGCAGCCGTTCTTCCAAGTGGCGGGAATCCACTCCGCCTCAGGAAAGATCTCTGGGCTGGGGGCCCTCGTCATCGACGTCCCCAATGGAAATCCCTTCTTCACAACCCGGATGGCCGAGGGGCTTGACCGCATCTCCTGGGCGGAGGCAGCGCGATGGCTGATCCACGTCCACGCCTTCGACCCGTCAGGCATCAGGTCAGGAGCCGTCGGCGATCCGCAGGTCAAGGAAGGCAAGGGCTACCCCATCGGCCCCGGCTGGTCCGGGCAGATCGGCATCGTGATGATCAAGGGTGGCGATCTTGCCCGGACGCTGCTGCTCAACACGATCGTCACCGAGGACGTACCCGCCTTCGGAGCCGTCGACCCTGAAACCGATCGTGCCCCCTGGGAACAGGAACAGAAGGGCCCAGCCGGTTCCACGTCCTTGGCTCCCAGTGGACCGGTCGCCTGCTACACATGGCAGACCCGCCGCGTCCTGCTCCATGGTGACGACAGCGGGGTCACCGGTCTCTTCCTCGGAAACGGAGACAAGGCGACACCGCAGAACCGCTACACGGTGGAACCGCTCACAGCATGGCGCTACTCGGATCTGCAGACGAAGAAATTCAAGGCCACCGTCTTCATGCCTCGCAAGCTCCCGGCTGACAGAGCATTCTGGCGGGGGCTGCCCTCCCTGATCTCACAACTCAGCCCACTGTTCAAGGTCAAGAACACCGGCGAGGTGACCGGATACCGCCAACCGGGCGTCATCAGCTTCTACCAGCAGCTCATGGGAGAAAATGTTGTCCCCCTCATGGGTCTTGTCCCAGTGCACGCCACAGGCATCGAGTATGGTTCTCAAGAAGCCGTCGTGACAGAGCTCGTCGACGACACTCTCGTTCTGCCGGCAGGTCTCCTCGACCCCAACAACACGCGTCTTGTCGCTCTTGTTCACGATGCGATGGAACAGACCGAGCAGGTGGCCTTGGCCCTGCGCAGCCTCGCTGCGAACTTGGACCGGGCCGCCGGGGGTGATCCTGACACGGCACAGGCAGCCCGTGAACGTTCGGGCGCCGCCTTCTACTTCGTCATCAACGAGGAATTCCCCCGATGGCTCGCCTCACTCGACGGCACCGATCCGAGTCATGCGCGTGACAAGTGGCGCTCTTTTCTTCGTCACGAGGCACTCATCCAACAGGACGCCTTGGCGAGGATGGTTCCCACCACTGCCTTCGCAGGGCGAGGTGAGGGAACTGGCCGCATCGATGTCGGCAAGGCCTTAGCATGGTTCAGAGCTAGTCTCAACAGAAGCGTCCCCAAAACAACATCAGAACAGAGCAGAGAGAAGGCAAACGCATGACCGCCCAAGACAGCACCAGATCATCAGTCAAAGATGCTGCACCTCCTGATACAACACACTGGCGTCTCCAGCACTTGGGGCCTGCGGGGAAGGTGGTAGATTCCCGGATCGGTGGGAACATGGGCCTCCAAGAACGCATTCACAAAAACGATTCCTCCGCACGTGGAGCCCTCGCCGCTCTACGACGCGGTGTTTCGAAGAGCCCAGGGGAGGTACCCGAAATCTGGGATTTGACTCATGTCGAGGTTCCCGATGGCACGAGCGACGAACCAACGCGAGAAGAGCTCGCCGTCCACTGCACGATGACGCTCTATGCCTTGCATCAGCAATCACAACAGAAGTCCATGTTCAAGCCCGGCACCGGCTTGGGACAAGCTGCCCATGCTCTCATCGGACGTGATGAGGAGAACCCATCCGCACGTGCCAGATTCGACGCCCTCGTCACCTCAGCAACGGTCACCGAACTTCGACACCATCTGCGCACCTTCGTCTCTCTGCTGCGCGCTAAGGAGATCCCATTGGACCACGCGATGCTCGCTGACGATATCGTCATGTTCCAGCGCCCCAATGGGGCCAGAACCGTCCAACTGCGCTGGGCACGACAGTACTATTCTGTGCCGCAGGACAACACTGCTGCACAAAGCGCCGCAGGCAACGAAACATCCACATCCACCACGACTTCTTCGGAAAACTGATATGAATACCTACGTCGACATCCACGTCATCCAGAACCTTCCCCCCTCCTGCGTCAACCGGGACGACTCGGGGTCTCCCAAGTCTGCCGTCTATGGAGGCGTCCGCCGTCTTCGTGTCTCCAGTCAGGCCTGGAAACGGGCCACCCGCCTGTACTTCAACGAGCATCTGAGCAAGAAAAACCTCGGAGTCCGCACCAAGCGCGTCGTTGAGATCCTTGCAGCCGAGATCATGGCCCAAGCACCAGACCTCGAAGAATCCGCACCTTCTCTCGCGGAGGACGTGTTCAAGGCCGCCAAGATCAAGCTCTCGACTCCACGCGGGAAAAAAGGTTCCCCCCAGGAGTCCGGCTACCTCCTGTTCCTCTCTCGCAGCCAAGTGAGCCGTCTCGCGAAGCTCGCGATCTCCTCAGCTCGCAGCGGTGAAGCCCTGGATGCAAAGGCCACGAAGAAGATCTTCAAGGAGGAGCAAGCAATCGATGTGTCGCTGTTCGGTCGCATGGTCGCAGACGACACGGACCTCAACGTCGACGCCGCTTGTCAAGTCGCTCATGCAATCTCCACACATGCGGCCGAGAACGAGTATGACTTCTTCACTGCCGTCGATGACGCAAAGCAGGAGTCCGAGGACGGGGAAGATGCCGGCGCAGGCATGATGGGAACGGTTGAATTCTCCTCCGCCACCATCTATCGTTATGCCACGATCAACATCGACATGTTGCGAAAGAACATCGGTGACAATGAAGCGGCCTTGCGCGCATTAGAGGTCTTCATCAACGGATTCTGCCTGTCCATGCCCACTGGCAAGCAGAACACGTTCGCCAACCGGACCCTGCCTGATACCGTCGTCGTGTGCGTACGTGGGGACCAGCCAGTCTCCCTCGTCGGCGCTTTCGAGAAGCCGATCCACACTGACTCGGATCGAGGTTACATAACCCGCTCGGTTGAAGCGCTCTCAGCGCACGCAGAGGCTGTTGAGAAGAACTACGGAACGAAGCCCCTTCACAGTTTTGTCGTGAGTTTGGAGAAGTCCGCCGCTGTCGGTTCCCTCGGCGAGCCTATCTCGTTCAACGACCTTGTCATCCAGGTACATCAAATCGTTTCGCACCGCATCACCGGGCAGGAGCAGGCCTGATGACTGCTCTGCTCCTACGGCTCGCGGGGCCGTTGCAGGCTTGGGGAGCGAAGTCTCGGTTCACCGTCAGAGCCACCGAACTGGCACCCACGAAGAGCGGGGTGGTTGGTATGCTGGCTGCTGCGGTCGGTCGGCGCCGCATCGACCCGATCGAGGACCTGCTCGCGCTGCGATTCGGCGTGCGCAAGGACCAACCGGGCACAGTGATCCGTGATTTCCACACCGCTCGAACTCTTGACGGCAAGAACTCCATGCCCCTGTCGAAGCGTTATTATCTCGCAGACGCCGTCTTCCTAGCTGGGATCGAAGGTGATCGAGCGCTTCTTGAAGGTATCGGCGAAGCCGTGCACAACCCTGCTTTCCCGTTGTACCTTGGCCGGCGCTCCTGTCCTCCCGGGCAACCGGTGTCTCTAGGGCTGCGGGAAAAGCCACTTGTAGACGCTCTTCGCGACGAACCATGGTTGGCCTCGGACTGGTTCCGTCGCCGTCATCCCGAAGAAACGTTCCAGATGGAACTACTCGTCGACCAAGATGCAATTTCTCCGAAGGACCGCACCGGGGACGTGCGAGGCTACCGCGATGTCCCCCTTTCCTATGACTCGCGTCGCCGTGACTATAGTTTCCGCGACGTTGAACGCATAATGATCCCCATCGAAAAACGCCCGGTTGATGACCTCGACCCCATGTCGGCGCTGGAGGAGGCGGACGCATGTTCCTGACAAAAATCGAGCTTGACCCACACAGGCGACAAACCAGAAAATATTTGGGTTCGCCTCAGGTGATGCATGCCGTCATCATGAAGGCGACTTCGATCGAGGTCATTGGTGACGACACGGAGGAATTTCACCACAATCATGATTCGGAGCGCGTTCTGTGGCGTGTTGACGGAGGTGCATTTGGCACCACGCTGTATATCCTTTCACCAAGAAAACCTGATGCCACCCAGCTGGAGGAAGAAGCTGCCGTGGCCGGTACCAAGGCTCGCACGCTCGACTATCAGCCATTCCTCAATCGCCTCGCGGATGAGCAGATTTGGGCGTTCCGCCTAACGGCAAATCCGGCTTACTCCGCATCAATGGGCCCAGGGGCGCGCGGGAAGCGTTTCGGACACGTCACAGCAGAGCAGCAGATCGGATGGCTTCTAAGCAGGAGCACGAAGAACGGCTTCACCATCATCGACCAAGATGAGGGGAAAAGAAAGCTGAATAGCCCCATTGGAAAGTTGGAGACAGTTTCGGTGCTGGTGGCCCGTCGGGAACGTCCAGTTTTCAGCCGTAACCGCCCCGACCAGCCGGGTAGAGACAGAGTCACGATCAATCGAACGGTTTACGAAGGAATTTTGCAAATCACCAACACACAAACCCTTCGCCATATCCTCACCAATGGCATTGGCCCCTCAAAGGCTTACGGTTGCGGGCTCATGACGCTTGCCAGGGAACGACGAGCCTGACATGACCAAACTCCTACCTGTTCCAGTGACAACCCTTCCCAGGGTACAGGATAGAATGACCTTTCTGTACTTGGAGCACTGTGTCGTTCACAGAGAGGATGGCGCACTGACAGCGAAGGACGAGAGGGGAATCATCCATGTACCTGCAGCCTCGCTTCTCACCGTGCTCCTTGGCCCCGGGACCTCGATCAGCCATCAGGCAATGAGCCTTCTGGGCGAATGTGGGACAACGGCCATCTGGGTGGGCGAAAATAGTGTTAGATACTACGCACATGGTCGATCCCTTGCATCGTCGACACGTCTTCTCTTGGAGCAGGCCTCCAGAGTTTCCTCTCCACAGAAACGACTGCGGGTCGCCAGACAGATGTACTGTATGCGGTTCAAGAACGAAGATGTCAGCGGGCTGACAATGCAACAGCTACGCGGCCGAGAGGGGGCAAGGATTCGGGCTGTCTACCGCGATAATTCGAAACGAACCGGAATCCCATGGGGACGCAGAGACTATCATCCCGATGATTTCGATGCATCCGACCCCATCAACAAGGCACTGTCTGCCGCACATGCAGCACTGTACGGCGTCGTGCACTCCGTCATCGTCGCCCTGGGATGCTCACCCGGACTCGGTTTCGTCCACACGGGACACGAGCGCTCCTTCGTATATGACATCGCAGATCTTTACAAGGCAGACATCACCATACCGATCGCATTCGATGTCGCCGCTGAAGAGATGGAAGACCTGACGGGGACAACAAGACGCCGCGTCCGCGACAAGGTCTTCGAACTGAAGATCATAGAAACCGCGGTTCGCGACATCCACCAACTCCTCGGCACGGAGGAGACGGAAGACCTGAGCGTGAACGTCGTATCGCTATGGGACTACCAGCACCAGCAGGTCGCAGGAGGATCAAATTATGCTTTCACCATGGATGATGATCCGCCATGGTAGTCATCATCCTCTCAGCCGCACCAGCTGGTCTACGCGGAGCTTTGACACGATGGCTACTGGAAGTCGACTCCGGTATTTACGTCGGTCACGTATCAGCTCGAGTCAGGGAACAACTATGGGAGCTAGTCAAGAAATATATTGGCAACGGAAGGGGTCTGCTAGTTTATTCAGCACGATCTGAACAGCATTATCAGATCAAAACATTGGGCCACGAGCGAATACCGACAGACCTTGAGGGGTGCCTTGTCATGAGGACTCCCTATGGAAAGAAGAAAGGCGGCACATCACCCATCCCAGGTGCCGTCAAGCCCCCGAGAGAAACTTGGTCCATCGCAGCACGGCGCAGACGCTTCCGTAATTCAGCTGAGCGTTCGTTAGGTAAGCAATGAAGGAGCACGACACCAGCTAGGCGTATCTTCCCTAGTGAGGAAGGGTAAACCCCGCGCGAGCGGGGATGATCCCCGGCGCCGGAGGGCCGGCCCTCCGGCGCGTCAGGTAAACCCCGCGCGAGCGGGGATGATCCCTGGGCCGCAACCGTCGCGGCCTCGTCCAGCCCGTAAACCCCGCGCGAGCGGGGATGATCCCTGGCTGTTCAGCAGCGACGTGAGGATGCTCATGTAAACCCCGCGCGAGCGGGGATGATCCCACGGCGACGATGGTCGCGTCCTCCGGGATCTCGTAAACCCCGCGCGAGCGGGGATGATCCTTCCGCTCAGGGGCCGCTCCGGGCGATGGTGCAGTAAACCCCGCGCGAGCGGGGATGATCCTCTTGAGCAGGCCTCGCGTGGCGCGGACTGGGGGTAAACCCCGCGCGAGCGGGGATGATCCGGTCGGCGCATGATCTGGACCATCACCGCGCCAGTAAACCCCGCGCGAGCGGGGATGATCCGGCGCCAGACGATCACGACGACGGCTGGAAGGCGTAAACCCCGCGCGAGCGGGGATGATCCGGCGCCAGACGATCACGACGACGGCTGGAAGGCGTAAACCCCGCGCGAGCGGGGATGATCCCCATCGGGTATGCACCCATCATATACGTGTGGGGTAAACCCCGCGCGAGCGGGGATGATCCGAGATGACCACCCACACCGAGATCGCAACCGCCGTAAACCCCGCGCGAGCGGGGATGATCCGTATCGCGGCACCACAGTCCTTCGCAGGTCCGCGTAAACCCCGCGCGAGCGGGGATGATCCCACCGCCGAAACCTGGCGCACGGCCGGGAACGCGTAAACCCCGCGCGAGCGGGGATGATCCGGCCGGGCAGAGGCTGCGTGACGCGGGCGTGAAGTAAACCCCGCGCGAGCGGGGATGATCCCGCGCTGTTGTCCCACCGAATCTTCACGCCTTCGTAAACCCCGCGCGAGCGGGGATGATCCGATGATGCGGCGTACCGCATGGGAGGCGGTAGAGTAAACCCCGCGCGAGCGGGGATGATCCGGCGAATCAGGCGGCGCAGCAGAATGGGCAGAAGTAAACCCCGCGCGAGCGGGGATGATCCGCCTTCCCCGGCAACACACGACGGTCCAGCGTCGTAAACCCCGCGCGAGCGGGGATGATCCCAGGGACCTGTACATCAGCGCTGACGGGGTGCAGTAAACCCCGCGCGAGCGGGGATGATCCCGTCGGCAGAATGAACTGCATCAGGCCCGCGGAGTAAACCCCGCGCGAGCGGGGATGATCCCCCTAAGGTCGGCGACGGCAACAGCCTGCGCGCGTAAACCCCGCGCGAGCGGGGATGATCCTTTTCTTCGGAAAAATCTTCCGGGGGGGGTAAACCCCGCGCGAGCGGGGATGATCCTTATCGGCCGTGCCAGCCGCCGCCTGCGCCGCCGTAAACCCCGCGCGAGCGGGGATGATCCGAAGGCAAAACCAGCCTCGTCCGCGCCGAGATCGTAAACCCCGCGCGAGCGGGGATGATCCCCGTTCTTGTTGAACCCGACCCGGGCGCCAGACAGTAAACCCCGCGCGAGCGGGGATGATCCGGCCTGATGGCCATCAGGCGTCCCTGAACGACCGTAAACCCCGCGCGAGCGGGGATGATCCTGCCAGGGCGCACCCTGGGGTGCGAGGAGCCGGGTAAACCCCGCGCGAGCGGGGATGATCCTACCGCGGCCGCTGGGACACCCCCCACATCCTCGTAAACCCCGCGCGAGCGGGGATGATCCCCGGTTCGTGTCCCCGTCAATATCCACCGTCTGGTAAACCCCGCGCGAGCGGGGATGATCCTTTTCTTCGGAAAAATCTTCCGGGGGGGGGTTGCGTAAACCCCGCGCGAGCGGGGATGATCCCGCTGCGCCGAAGGCCACGGCATCCCCCATCCCGTAAACCCCGCGCGAGCGGGGATGATCCCTCGGTGGCGCTCGCCGCCGTCTCTAACGCGGTGGTAAACCCCGCGCGAGCGGGGATGATCCTTCCCGTACGCCGCCCACGACGACCGGGTGGACGTAAACCCCGCGCGAGCGGGGATGATCCCTAACGTCCGCGCTTGGATAGCAGCCATCCTCGGTAAACCCCGCGCGAGCGGGGATGATCCCAATCATGAACATTCGTCACAGTCTCGCCGCCGGTAAACCCCGCGCGAGCGGGGATGATCCGAATTTTCTTCCCGGGGGGGGTGCGGCTGCTAGGTAAACCCCGCGCGAGCGGGGATGATCCCAGCCCAGTGATAGCTGCGGCGATCACGACGTCGTAAACCCCGCGCGAGCGGGGATGATCCGGGTGTCCTGTGCAATCGTGTCCTCGGTGTTCAGTAAACCCCGCGCGAGCGGGGATGATCCGGACAACATGATGATTACGAGCCTGAGCGCCAAGTAAACCCCGCGCGAGCGGGGATGATCCGCCCGCACGCCGAACGAACCATCGAACAAAACGGTAAACCCCGCGCGAGCGGGGATGATCCCCGCGATGTCATGGGCCAGCAACGACTGAACACGTAAACCCCGCGCGAGCGGGGATGATCCGAGCACCCATCCACTGCCCGGTATCCCGGGCCCGTAAACCCCGCGCGAGCGGGGATGATCCGGAGACGCCACCCGGCGCCCCCGCAACCAACCAGTAAACCCCGCGCGAGCGGGGATGATCCAGGGCCGCTGGACGACGACCACACCGTCGTCACGGTAAACCCCGCGCGAGCGGGGATGATCCCCGCGGACACCTGACGCACTGCCGGGAACGCCTGGTAAACCCCGCGCGAGCGGGGATGATCCTACACCGCATGTGGCATACGGTCGGGTGCTGGTAGTAAACCCCGCGCGAGCGGGGATGATCCCAACAACATCCTCGCCGGAGCCCGGCAGTACCTGTAAACCCCGCGCGAGCGGGGATGATCCCACCCGGCCGGTGTCGATGAGGGCCTGCGCCTCGTAAACCCCGCGCGAGCGGGGATGATCCGCTCCGGGTCGAGCCAGAGCAGTCTCACCTCGTGTAAACCCCGCGCGAGCGGGGATGATCCACATCAGCCAATCCCCCCATAGTCCATAGCCGTCGTAAACCCCGCGCGAGCGGGGATGATCCGCGGAACGGCACCGAGTACGGCCCCGAGTGCAAGTAAACCCCGCGCGAGCGGGGATGATCCCGAAGTCGTACAGATCGGTTCCATCAATATTGAGTAAACCCCGCGCGAGCGGGGATGATCCTGTGAAGGATACGGCGAAGTGGCTCCAGCATTGGTAAACCCCGCGCGAGCGGGGATGATCCGCGTTGGCAGTGTACCCGGCCGTAGACAAGGCAGGTAAACCCCGCGCGAGCGGGGATGATCCGCGCTGGCCGGGTGACAGTCTGGCGCGGAAGAAGTAAACCCCGCGCGAGCGGGGATGATCCTTTGGGCCAGCGCGTCTGTCGCGGCCGGGGCGGGTAAACCCCGCGCGAGCGGGGATGATCCGCGGTACATGGCCGCTACAGACAGCGAGCATTGGGTAAACCCCGCGCGAGCGGGGATGATCCGTCCTGCCGGTCTCCCAGCACCAGCGTGGTGAAGTAAACCCCGCGCGAGCGGGGATGATCCCTGTGTGGTTGGTTTCAACCTGTTGAAGGGGTAGTAAACCCCGCGCGAGCGGGGATGATCCACAGGGGGAGCGGCACACGCCCGGGTTCAAGTCCGTAAACCCCGCGCGAGCGGGGATGATCCGGGTTGGCAGGTGTACGCCACCTCGGAGCATGAGTAAACCCCGCGCGAGCGGGGATGATCCCCGCATTGTCAGGCCTTCTGCACGAGCCGGAGAGTAAACCCCGCGCGAGCGGGGATGATCCGAACCTCGTCGGCCTCGTCCGTCAGTGCCGCGGGTAAACCCCGCGCGAGCGGGGATGATCCGTGGTCACCGACACGACGTGGGATGGGCAGCCCGTAAACCCCGCGCGAGCGGGGATGATCCCTGGCCCCCGTCGGCCCAGTCGTACACGACGAGGTAAACCCCGCGCGAGCGGGGATGATCCCTCGGTAGTGTGGGAGACACGCCAAGGAGAAAGGTAAACCCCGCGCGAGCGGGGATGATCCGGACTCACGATGGATGCTCTCATCGCCGCCGCCGTAAACCCCGCGCGAGCGGGGATGATCCGGGCCAGCATGTGGCTCCGAGGGCGGTGATGACGTAAACCCCGCGCGAGCGGGGATGATCCGGCGATGGCGGATGGGTCGAGGGGGGTGTCGTCGTAAACCCCGCGCGAGCGGGGATGATCCCCAACCAACCACCAACCCAAGACCCCCCACCCGGTAAACCCCGCGCGAGCGGGGATGATCCGGCCCCCGCCGGGCCCAGAAGCCGAAGCCCAAGGTAAACCCCGCGCGAGCGGGGATGATCCTACCGACGATGCGCTTGTACTTCGGAGTGATCTCGTAAACCCCGCGCGAGCGGGGATGATCCGGAGCCCGAAATGAGCCTCGAAACCACCCGCCGGTAAACCCCGCGCGAGCGGGGATGATCCCACCACCCGGGTCTGCGCCCACAGCCGCCTCGAGTAAACCCCGCGCGAGCGGGGATGATCCCCGCATTGTCAGGCCGTCTGCGCGGGGTGGAGAGTAAACCCCGCGCGAGCGGGGATGATCCTACTTCGAGGTCGGCCCCATCCCAGTCCTGATCGTAAACCCCGCGCGAGCGGGGATGATCCCCCGGCGACGGCCACCAGGGCCAGCGCCAGCGCGTAAACCCCGCGCGAGCGGGGATGATCCGGACGACTGGCGTGAGCTGGCGGCCGAGACGTCGTAAACCCCGCGCGAGCGGGGATGATCCGACCCCGCCCTCGCCGTCGAAACCGTTCCCGGCAGTAAACCCCGCGCGAGCGGGGATGATCCGGGGGCGATGGTCGTAGTCACCGGCGCCCTGGGGTAAACCCCGCGCGAGCGGGGATGATCCCACCATCATCGCAATCCGCACCACCCAGGAGACGTAAACCCCGCGCGAGCGGGGATGATCCCCCCGGCCTGAAGATTCTTCACCACCGACTCGAGTAAACCCCGCGCGAGCGGGGATGATCCGAAAATTTTCCCGGGGGCGGGGTGGGTGGTCAGGTAAACCCCGCGCGAGCGGGGATGATCCGGGCCCCCGCACCCGGTTCGGTGGTGCGGGGGTGTAAACCCCGCGCGAGCGGGGATGATCCGACCGCTGCGCCGGCAGCGATGGCGAGGCTGTGACGTAAACCCCGCGCGAGCGGGGATGATCCGCACGGGTCGAAGCCATCCGCGTCCATGAGGCCGTAAACCCCGCGCGAGCGGGGATGATCCGATTCTTCCCGGGGGTTGCGGGCCGCAGCCAGAGTAAACCCCGCGCGAGCGGGGATGATCCCATGAGAAATGATGAGAGCCGCCAGCTGGCAGAGTAAACCCCGCGCGAGCGGGGATGATCCGAAACCCCAGCCCAGCCACTCGCGGGCGGCACTGTAAACCCCGCGCGAGCGGGGATGATCCGCTGCCGCCGAGGCGACCGCTACCACGTTGACGGTAAACCCCGCGCGAGCGGGGATGATCCGTCGGTCTCGATGGTCTGCAGGTTGACGCCGCCGTAAACCCCGCGCGAGCGGGGATGATCCCGGACGCCCCATCTACGCCCGCCCCCGCAAGCTCCGTAAACCCCGCGCGAGCGGGGATGATCCGGAGGTGCCGTTGCTGCCGGTGCGGGGGAGCGCGTAAACCCCGCGCGAGCGGGGATGATCCGTCAGCGAGGGGGCCCGAGTCGAGCAGGAAGGAGTAAACCCCGCGCGAGCGGGGATGATCCTACCCCGGGTAGGTGATCTGCGTCGGGCCGACCGTAAACCCCGCGCGAGCGGGGATGATCCGGGGACGATGGTCGTAGTCACCGGCACCCTGGGGTAAACCCCGCGCGAGCGGGGATGATCCGGCCGCGGCGCACAAGACCATGGCCAAGGACGTGGTAAACCCCGCGCGAGCGGGGATGATCCGTACGTCCCGGCGGCCTGCGCGACCGTGATCACGTAAACCCCGCGCGAGCGGGGATGATCCCGCCCCGGTCGCCGGCGCGCCGAAGGCGAGGGGGTAAACCCCGCGCGAGCGGGGATGATCCGGGCACCGCCTACAGCCTCGGCGACGCCGCGTCGTAAACCCCGCGCGAGCGGGGATGATCCCCTCGGCACCGCGTGGATCCAGATCAGCCCGTCGTAAACCCCGCGCGAGCGGGGATGATCCCCGACTTGACGATCTCGACGAACGGGCTGGAGCGTAAACCCCGCGCGAGCGGGGATGATCCGGCCTTGGACGATCTTCTCGAACGGATTTACCCGTAAACCCCGCGCGAGCGGGGATGATCCTGTGGATGTTGACGCGTGGGCGCTTCAACAGCCGTAAACCCCGCGCGAGCGGGGATGATCCCGGCCGTGCCGATCGCGGCGACGGACCCGGCCAGTAAACCCCGCGCGAGCGGGGATGATCCCATTCCGATTTCCGTGCGTGTGCATGGAATGTCGGTAAACCCCGCGCGAGCGGGGATGATCCGGGAGATGAGACAGCATGGCCCGCACCAGGCTGGTAAACCCCGCGCGAGCGGGGATGATCCGGTATTGCCGGTGCAGCCGCTGCTTCTGCCGCTGTAAACCCCGCGCGAGCGGGGATGATCCGGGCGAGGTCGTCTGGTCGCAGGCCGACATCGCGTAAACCCCGCGCGAGCGGGGATGATCCCGCCCGGCCCGGAGTCATCGGCTTCCCGCTCATGTAAACCCCGCGCGAGCGGGGATGATCCCTTGATCCCGAGGGCGCCCTGCGCACCGTACCAGTAAACCCCGCGCGAGCGGGGATGATCCTGGGGGCTCAGGCCGCGTAGCTTGGAGGCATCGGTAAACCCCGCGCGAGCGGGGATGATCCTGGCAGGTGCAGGCGCCAGTGGCAGGTGCAGGCGTAAACCCCGCGCGAGCGGGGATGATCCGGCCTGGCGGGACATGCCCGCGCAGACGGACCAGTAAACCCCGCGCGAGCGGGGATGATCCCCCTACCCGGGCGCCGGAGAGGGCAGTCCAGAAGTAAACCCCGCGCGAGCGGGGATGATCCCGGCATCGAGATTCTCGCCAAGGCCGGCATGTCGTAAACCCCGCGCGAGCGGGGATGATCCGACTGCGCCGGAAACGGTGCAGCGGGTGATTTAGTAAACCCCGCGCGAGCGGGGATGATCCGGTCAGGGAGGAGGGGACGGGCCGGCAGCAGCCGTAAACCCCGCGCGAGCGGGGATGATCCTCCTCATGTGATTACTCCGATCAAATAGTAGTGGTAAACCCCGCGCGAGCGGGGATGATCCCCTCCATGGACTGCCGCTGCCGGCGGCCAAGCAGTAAACCCCGCGCGAGCGGGGATGATCCCGGCGCCACCTACAATCTCCCCAACTACACCGGTGGTAAACCCCGCGCGAGCGGGGATGATCCGGGGGCGGCCCCGTCCAGCCCGTCCGGCAGGCCGTAAACCCCGCGCGAGCGGGGATGATCCCCAGGCCGCATTGGCGCCGCCGTCGTACGGGGCGTAAACCCCGCGCGAGCGGGGATGATCCCGTCAGGGCTATGTGGTCTCCGGCAGCGTCGACGTAAACCCCGCGCGAGCGGGGATGATCCCGCCGTGGGCCCGCTCGGAGCCGTAGGCGAGACGTAAACCCCGCGCGAGCGGGGATGATCCAGCTCAGCCGCCTCCCGGGCGTGGACACCGGCCGGTAAACCCCGCGCGAGCGGGGATGATCCGGGCCCCGACGAGCCTTGGTACGTCACCCTGGAGTAAACCCCGCGCGAGCGGGGATGATCCCATCTCCGGCGGCCTGTCCGGCGCGTTCGGGACGTAAACCCCGCGCGAGCGGGGATGATCCCCAACCAGACCATCCCCCAGGGCAGTGCGGCAGGTAAACCCCGCGCGAGCGGGGATGATCCCAAGAAGGAGACGATCATGACCGCTTGGAGCAAGTAAACCCCGCGCGAGCGGGGATGATCCGGCCGGCTCGGCCGTCTGCAAGGTGGGCGAGGGGTAAACCCCGCGCGAGCGGGGATGATCCCTCCTCGTCGTAGTCCGACTGCTCGGCGTCGTCGTAAACCTCGCGCGAGCGGGGATGATCCCGCCGGCAAGCCCTTGATCCACAGCTCCCGGAAGTAAACCCCGCGCGAGCGGGGATGATCCGACACCCCGCTCCTCTCCGCCATCGGCGGTCTCGTAAACCCCGCGCGAGCGGGGATGATCCTACCATCGGCCTCGTCCCGGGCGCGACGGTACTGTAAACCCCGCGCGAGCGGGGATGATCCCTCCTCGTCGTAGTCCGACTGCTCGGCGTCGTCGTAAACCTCGCGCGAGCGGGGATGATCCCGCCGGCAAGCCCTTGATCCACAGCTCCCGGAAGTAAACCCCGCGCGAGCGGGGATGATCCGACACCCCGCTCCTCTCCGCCATCGGCGGTCTCGTAAACCCCGCGCGAGCGGGGATGATCCTACCATCGGCCTCGTCCCGGGCGCGACGGTACTGTAAACCCCGCGCGAGCGGGGATGATCCACATGGATGTGTCCCCCGTGCTGGCCGGGGGGGAGTAAACCCCGCGCGAGCGGGGATGATCCCTGCCTGTACGGCTTCAACCTGCTGAAGCAGTAGTAAACCCCGCGCGAGCGGGGATGATCCGGTGGCCGAGATGGAGTAGGGCTTCAACCCGACGTAAACCCCGCGCGAGCGGGGATGATCCCCTTGGCACCGCCTGGATCCAGATCAGCCCGTCGTAAACCCCGCGCGAGGGGGGATGATCCGCGCCTCTGATAATGCAGTTAGGACGCCCTAAGGTAAACCCCGCGCGAGCGGGGATGATCCTCTACCTGCGCGTGCAGGCCGGAAGGGCCAGCAGTAAACCCCGCGCGAGCGGGGATGATCCGCTACGCGCCCCGCCTCCTCGTTCAAACTCGCGGTAAACCCCACGCGAGCGGGGATGATCCGGCGCGGGATGCGATGGTGAAGAATTCGGAGTCGTAAACCCCGCGCGAGCGGGGATGATCCGCATCACCTTCAGCTGGGTGCCGGCCTCGGCGCGTAAACCCCGCGCGAGCGGGGATGATCCCGGCTGGCGCCTCGCCACCATCGGCGTCCCCATGTAAACCCCGCGCGAGCGGGGATGATCCGGCATGCGAGAAGGAGACGACGGCATGAAGAACGTAAACCCCGCGCGAGCGGGGATGATCCGGCCGAGGAGGCCGCCGCGACCATCTTCCGGCTGTAAACCCCGCGCGAGCGGGGATGATCCTAATCCGCCCCCCTGCCAGAACTCAGGCCGCGTAGTAAACCCCGCGCGAGCGGGGATGATCCGCTTCCGGTTGGGACGGTGGCCCGGGCGGGCGAGTAAACCCCGCGCGAGCGGGGATGATCCGGAGTTCGAGACGGTCTGGTCCCCGCTGGAGGAGTAAACCCCGCGCGAGCGGGGATGATCCTCACTCGGATCGGCCCCGGTCTCGACTTGCAGCAGTAAACCCCGCGCGAGCGGGGATGATCCTTCGCGGGAAAATGCGCCTGTCAGACACATTTCGTAAACCCCGCGCGAGCGGGGATGATCCCGTGACCGAGGACGAGGCCAGAAGGCTCCTCGCGTAAACCCCGCGCGAGCGGGGATGATCCGCCCACTGGAAGCCCGTCGGTCGTGGTGCGAAGGTAAACCCCGCGCGAGCGGGGATGATCCTGTGCGGGAAAATGTGCCTGTCAGATGCATTTCGTAAACCCCGCGCGAGCGGGGATGATCCGCCGGCCGCGCAGGCCAGTATCGCGGGGCTGTGGTAAACCCCGCGCGAGCGGGGATGATCCGTCGGTGTCGATCGTGGTCAGGTTCACGCCGCCGTAAACCCCGCGCGAGCGGGGATGATCCCGGGCAGGAGGCCGTGGTCCTGTCGAACGGCGGGTAAACCCCGCGCGAGCGGGGATGATCCCATCGAGAACGCGCAGGCCAAGCTGAAGGGTCTGTAAACCCCGCGCGAGCGGGGATGATCCGGCCTGCGAGAAGGAGGTGGCGTCATGAATGGCCGTCATGCAAACAAAATCGTTTCTGGTTTCGCGGGGCGGGAAGGTGCTCGAAGTCGTGGTCGAATGTTCGGCTGGTGATGTGTGGGGCGGACGCGCCGAGGGTTTCTTCGGGGGTCTCGTGCTGGATGGTCGCGATGTTGTTCCTGGCCGCGTTCCGGACGTGCTCGACCGGGTTGTGGTCGGGCGCGTACGGCGGCGGATGGATCGGCGTGATGCGCTCCAGCAGCCGGCCGGGCTCGTGGAGGCCGGTCAACGCTTTCGCGTGGTGGGATCGGGCGTTGTCCGGGACGACCGCGATCTTGCCGGCCTCGGTTTCGCGTTGGAGCAGGTCCAGCGCGCCGATTGTCTGCCAGGTGTTCTGGTTCTGCTCGGTCGGGTGCGGCGTGACTGTTCTGCTGGTCGGGGGGGGGAGGGCGTCGGAGAAGGACTGGGACGTCTTCTGCCGGTCCACGGACGGTCTGGTGCGCTGCCCTTTCGGGGGCTGCATGCGGCGGGTCCAGGCCTCGTGCTCCAAGCGGACCTCGCGCCTTGCGGTGTGGACCTCCCAGCCGGCGTCCAACAGGGCCTTGACCTAGGTCGTCGCCCAGGCCATGCGTTTGGTGGTGGCTTTCTTGTCGCGGTGCTCGTCGAACGGGTCCGGGCGGTTCGAGGCTCAGCCCGCACAAGCGCAGGAGCAGCCGGTACGAGGAGTCCGACTGGTGTTCCACGTCGAACAGGGTCTTCACAGCGTCACGTAGGGCCGGGACGTCCCAGAACCCGGCGTGGACGCCCGTCCGGGGGGCGGCCGGGCCAGGACGGTCCGGGTTCTTCCTTCCGGGCGCGGGTGAGTTCCGCCGCGTCCTGGTTCCCGGCGTGCCCGGTCAGGACCGAGCACATCCTGGTGGCCTGCCGCTCGGCCGGCCATTCCTGCACGGTCCTCTCGGCCCGCTCGACCGTCTCTGCGATGATGCCCACGTCGACGCCACGGGAGGCGTGCAGGACCGCTTCGGTCTTCATCCGCACCAGCACATGATTGTCGGAACGCTTCTTCCACCTGATCAGGACGGCTGTTTCTTCCAAGGTGACCTCGACCTGCATGCCCCGATCACATCCGAAACAACACAGGAAATCCACAAAAAACACGGTTTCGTTTCATGCCAGCCATACCAGGGGCTCCCCGCGTGCTATTCCATCCTGTCACTTTGGATGTTCCCGAGTCCATCGCCCACACCATCTGCCTGTGGTTGGCGGCCCACCGCAGGGCCCATGACACGAGGCCCTGGCAGAGGGCCGCCACCTGCTGGGCCCAGGCGGTGCTCCTACTGCGGTGGATGGTGGCGAGCACCGCCCTGACCACCCTGGCGAGGGACTCGAAGGTGAGCCGGGCCACCGCCTACAGGTATCTGTGGAGTGCTTGGTGTTTTTCGGACAGTGGGCGAAATGATCGTGAGGTATGGCCGTCATGAAACAAGATCGTTTTTGGTTTCGCGGAGTGGGAGGTGTTCGAAGTCGTAGTCGACGGTGCGGTCGGTGACGTATGAGGTAAACGCACCGAAGGTTTCTTCAGGGGTCTCGCGCTGGATGTTCGCGATGTTGTTCTTGGCCGCGTTCCAGACATGCTCCACCGGATTGTGATCGGGCGCGTACGGCGGCAGATGAATCGGCATGATGCGCTCCAACAGCCGGCCCGGCTCGTAGAGGCCGGTCAACGCTTTCGCGTGGTGGAATCGGGCGTTGTCCAGGACGACCGCGATCTTCTCTGTCTCGGCTTCGCGTTGGAGTCGTTCCAGCGCGAGGATCGTCTGCTCGGTGTTCTGGTTCCCCTCGACAGGGTATTTCGCCGGTCAGGGAGAGGGCGACGAAGAAGGACTGGGACGTCTTCTTCCGGTCCACGGACAGCTTGGTGCGCTGTCCTTTCGGGAGCTGCATGCGGCGGGTCTCGGCCTCGTGCTCCAAGCGGACCTCGCCTTGCGGCGTAGACCTCCCGGCCCTGGTCCAACAAGCTTTTGACTCGGGTCGTCGCCTCGGTCATGCGTCTGGTGATGGCTTTCTCGTCGCGGTGCTCGTCGAACGGGTCCGGGCGGTTCGAGGCTCAGCCCGCACAAGCGCAGGAGCAGCCGGTACGAGGAGTCCGCCTGGTACTCGACATCGAACAGGATCTTCACGACCTCACGTATCGCCGGGACATCCCAGAACTCGGCGCGGACACCCGTCCGGGACGGCGGCTGGGCCAGGATGGCCTTGAGTTCTTCCTTCTGGGTGCGGGTGAGTTCCGCCGCGTCCTGGTTCCCGGCATGCCCGGTGAGCACCGGGCACATCCTGGTGGCCCGCCACTCGGCCAGCCATTCCTGCACCGTCCTCTCAGTGCGCTCAACCATCTTCGCGATGATGCCGATTCCGACTCCTTCAGAGGCGTACAGGATCGCTTCTGCTTTCATCCGCGCCAGCACATGATTGTCGGAACGCTTCCTCCACCCGATCAGGACGGCTGTTTCTTCCAAGGTGACCCCGACCTGCATGCCTCGATCACATCCGAAACAGCACAGGAAATCCACGAAAAATACGATTTCGTTTCATGCCAGCCATAGCCACAAGAAACCAAAAAATACTTTTGAATAATCCTCCGGGAATACCTTCACTGGGCCTCTCGCGAGGACCGGCTTCTCGGAGTCTCAATGGAGCCCGGACATGAAGACCGGGAATACCAGCTCGTCGTCCCCACCACCACCCGCGCCGACTACGCCGCCTCAATGGAGCCGGGTCATGAAGACCGGGAATACCAAGTCTGATGAGGATGATCCCGCTCGCATCTACATGCCTCAATGGAGCCCGGTCATGAAGACCGGGAATACAAGTCCGACCGGGTCC
>ERZ773005.583-NODE-583-length-26604-cov-9.228257_pt1 | contig 26604 bp, 25 predicted proteins | sample MGYA00580666_ERZ773005 | MGnify/ENA primary metagenome ERZ773005 (study PRJEB29015, sample SAMEA2737999) | human oral metagenome | biome: human oral; feature: human-associated habitat; material: dental | place: China | collected 2061 ...
GTTTGGTTTCATCTCACTCAATGATGGTACCTTCTTCACTCCGCTTCAGGTTGTGTACGAGGCTTCGAAGATTGATAACTACGAAGAGATTTCCAAGGTGCACCTCGCAGCAGGTGTAATGGTGAAGGGAGTACTTGAGCTTACACCTGGCGCACAGCAGCCATTTGAACTAAAGGCGACAGAGATTGCTGTTGAGGCTGATTCACTATCGGATTATCCGCTGCAGAAGAAGCGTCACACTATGGAGTACCTTAGAGAAATCGCCCATCTTCGTCCTAGAAGCAACACATTCTCTGCTGTGTTCAGAGTGCGCAGCATCGTTGCTTATGCGATTCATAAGTTCTTCCAGGAGCGTGATTACGTATATGTGCATGCTCCAATTATCACAGGAAGTGACGCAGAGGGTGCTGGCGAGATGTTCAAGGTTACTACACTAGACCTAAGCAATCCACCTACTAAAGAAGATGGCTCTATCGACTACTCGCAGGACTTCTTCGGTAAAGAGACAAACCTCACTGTCTCGGGACAGCTCGAGGGCGAGGCGATGGCTCTTGCTTTTAGAAACATCTATACATTTGGCCCTACATTCCGTGCTGAGAACTCCAACACAGCTAGACACGCATCTGAGTTCTGGATGATCGAACCAGAAATTGCATTTGCAGACCTCGCTGATGACATGAATGTTGCAGAGGATATGGTCAAATACATCATCAGCTACACGCTTGAACACGCACCTGAGGAGATGGAATTCTTCAATAAGTTCGTGGACAAGGGATTGCTCGATAGACTTCACCATATAGTTAACTCAGATTTCGAGAGAGTTACATATACAGAAGCTGTTGAGATTCTTAAGAAAGCTGATAAGGACTTCCAGTTCCCAGTTGAATGGGGAATTGACCTACAGACTGAGCATGAGAGATATCTCACAGAGGAAGTATTCAAGAAGCCTATCTTCGTAATAGATTATCCGAAGGAAATCAAGGCTTTCTATATGAGACTCAACGACGATGGCAAGACTGTTGCGGCTTGCGACCTGCTTGTGCCAGGAGTTGGTGAAATCATCGGCGGAAGTCAGAGAGAGGAGAGGCTCGATGTACTCAAAGCTAGAATGGATGAGATCGGCATGAATAGAGAGCTCTACGACTGGTACGTGGATCTTCGTAGATACGGTGGCGTAAAACATGCTGGCTACGGGCTTGGTTTCGAGAGAATGATTATGTATCTAACAGGGATGAGTAACATTCGTGACGTAGTTCCGTTCCCAAGAACACCTAAGAACGCTGAATTCTAAAGTGTTTAGGTATTAATATACAAACAAAAATAATTTAGCGGCTATCACTAGGCTTCTCGCGAGGAAAAGGTGGTTGCCGCTTTTTATTGTCAATTTAAATATTGTATTGAACAAGATACAAGCTATGTTATACTTGTGACAAGAGCTTAAATATTTTTATCAGCTCAACAAAATAATAAAATCAATGGGAGGATCTAAGGATGAAAGGTTATTCTACAGATAAGATCAGGAACGTCATACTTTTAGGACATGGCGGCTGCGGTAAAACGACTTTTCTTGAAGCGGCTCTGCTTGCCACTGGTGCGATTACCAGAATGGGTAAAGTAGAGGATGGCAACACCACATCGGATTACGACAAGATGGAAATTGAGAAGAAGCATTCTATCAATACCACTCTAGTTCCGGTAGAGTACCAGGGATATAAATATAATTTCCTTGATACCCCAGGATTATTCGACTTCAAGGGAGAGATTCGTTCAGCGCTCAGCACAGCCGCATCATCGATTATCATGGTTGACGCATCTGCTGGAGTGCAAGTAGGAACTGAGAAGGCGTGGGAGGAATGCAGTAAGCATAAGAATCCAAAATTTATAGTCCTCACCAAGATAGATAAAGAAAACGTAGATGTAGATAAGGTTGTAGCTCAGCTTCGCGAGAAGTTTGGAAACTCTGTAGTTACGGATGATGACAAGGACGCTCTGAACGAGGCAGTTGCTGGTACAGATGAGGCTCTAATGGAGAAGTTCTTTAACGAAGAGCCATTTACAGATGAAGAATTTTATAACGGACTTATGACAGGAATTGCAACAGGAGATGTGGTGCCTATTATCAAGATGTCCTCAAAGACGGGAGAGGGAGTTGATGAAGTTCTACGTTCCATAAGCAAGTACGTTCCTACACCTAATATGCACCCTGCATATCCAGCAAAGAATATAAAAGGCGAAGATGTTGAAATTACAACAGATCCAGCAGAGAAGCCAGTGCTATGGGTGTTTAAGACAATCGCTGACCCATTCCTAGGCAGAATTTCCTACGCAAAGGTTATCACAGGAACTATCAAGGTTGGTCAGGAACTATATAACGCGCGCACGCAGAAGATGGAGAAGCTCGGCTCCATGTTCTTTGTAAGAGGTAAACAGCAGGTTCCAGCAACTGAGGTTGTTGCTGGTGATATATTTGCACTTGCGAAGCTAGCAGGAACAAAGACTGGCGATACACTATCTCTCAAGAGTGAAGGAATAGAGTTCGAGCCAATCGACTTCCCTAAGCCTAACTACTTTATCGCAGTTCAGGCTAAGGATAAGAACGATGAAGAGAAGATGGCGCAGGCGTTATTCAAGCTGATGGAAGAGGATCCTTCGTTTGCGTTAGTGCGAAATGTAGAGACACATCAGTCGCTTCTCGGCGGACAGGGAGACCTCCAGATTGGAATCATCAAAGAGAGGCTCAAGAAGAACTACGGAATCGACGTAGTGACTGTTCCTCAGAAGATAGCTTACAGAGAGACGATCAAGGGTACTTCAGACGTTCAGGGTAAGCACAAGAAGCAGTCTGGTGGTGCTGGACAGTATGGAGACGTGCACATCAGATTCTCGCCAGCTAAGGAAAATTTCGAATTTTCAGAAGAACTATTTGGCGGAGCAATCCCTAAGAGCTACGTTCCTGCAGTTGAGAAAGGTCTCATCGAGTCGATGGAGAAGGGTCCTCTTGCTGGTTGCAAGGTAGTTAACATCAAGGCGGTTCTATATGATGGTTCATATCACGATGTAGATTCCAACGAGATGGCGTTCAAGATAGCTGCATCACTAGCTTTCAAGAAGGGTATCGTAGAGGCAAAGCCTTGTTTACTAGAGCCAATCATGAAGCTCGACATCGTAGTTCCTGAGAAGTACACAGGCGACGTAATGGGTGATATGAACAAGAGAAGAGGACGTATCCTCGGCATGGATCCAGCTGAAGATGGCACAACCTGCTTACATGCTGAGGCTCCAGAGGCTGAGCTCTTCGATTACGCAATTGTGCTAAGAGCTATGACTCAGGCTAGAGGTAGCTTTGAGATGGAATTCTCCAAGTACGAAGAAGTGCCTGCTAATCTAGCGCAGAAGATAATTGAGGCGCATAAGCAGGAGACAGAAGGTAAATAAAAGCTTATAGCAATATACGTATAAAGACCAGCCGGAGGGCTGGTCTTTATCTTTTTAATTAGGCTATTACGTTAACTTTTACTGCAAGATAGTAATTTTTCTGATAATATAAGCGTATTGAACTAGAGAGGGGAACTCATGAAATTTAGAGACAAATTAGACAGTAAATATCTCAAGATCGTGGCTTATGTAGTTCTGGCAGTGGGACTGTCTTATGCTTTGATTTTATTTATGGGACAGTATCAGAGCATTAGCAAGAGCGTACTTGGTGTTGTAGATTGGCTTGCCGATATTCTTAAGCCAGCGGTAATCGGTGCGATTTTGGCGTATATCCTCAATCCGCTAGTTGGAGTAGCTGAAAGACTGATAACGCGAAATGCAAAATCGCTAAGTCAAAACCCTGTGCAGAAAAAGCGCAGACACACGCTTGCGGTTTTGATAACGCTGCTATTCATCGTTGCGGTTGTGCTGGCCTCACTCTCAGCAATCATATATGCAGTAACGAAGCAGGTACAGACTATAAATGCTGATAGTGTCAATGCGCTTGTGAATAGCATCGTTGATCAGGCTAAGTCATTTGAACATAGCTTCAAGCAGTGGCTTTCAAAGTACAACTTCAGCAAGAACTACGATCTTAATTTCGAGAAGAATCTCATCAACTGGGTTTCGCATAAGCTGAATAGCGCGAGCGGTCTACCGACGTTACTTTCGAATATCACGGCTGGTGTGAGCACATTGCTGTTCTCGGTTATGTTCGCAGTATACTTCTTATTTGACGCAGAGAACCTCAGGAAGTACTGGGGCCAGATGCTAAGGACAATCTGGTCGCAGCGTGCGAATGACAGGCTGACATACGTGTACAGCGATGTTAACAAGGTGTTTAGCGGATACTTCCGTGGAGCGGCGATGGATGGATTTACAGTGGCACTCCTCATCAGTATCGGGCTGACTGTAGCTGGCATGCCTTACGGTGTGATGATCGGTGTGATGGCTGGTATTGCGAATCTGATTCCGTATATGGGACCGATTGTCGGATATGGACTCACTATCGTGTCAGGTGTGATTTCTGGCGAGATTAAGACGATGATTATATCTATCATAATCATCTCGGTGGTACAGGTTCTGGATGGTGCTGTTATCAATCCAAAGTTATTATCTCACAGTATTGAAATTCACCCGCTGCTGGTATTGGTAGCTATCATCGCAGGTGAGAAGGTGGGCGGATTTGCAGGTATGATCGTTGCTGTGCCGTTTGCTGCGCTGCTCAAGATATGGTTTGAACGCCTCGTTGAGAGAAGAGCGAAGGCTAGAGCATGTGAGGATACCATCGCTGTAGCTGGCAGCGTGGATGGAGAGGGCTTGGAAGAGTAACATGGTTTACGCCATTTATTAAGCTGCTTGAAACCACTAACTAGTTTTAAAATATTAGATTAAATGCATTTCGATAAAATAAGCGAGTGGTCATGCGTTGTAGTGACAACTCGCTTTGTGTTTTTTTGGAACAATATCCTCTAAATGCACTGAAATTATATATTTTTGGAATTGAATCCAAAAACTTCACAAGGCGTGTATGTAGTGCTATTATTTGCATAGGTATGTGACTCTGTGATAATTAAAATTGAGAAATAAATCAGTAATATATGGTAAATACATGTGGTGAAACATTAGATGGTGAATATAATGCAGAAACAAAATGATTTTGAAACAGCGTGCAAGAATCTAACTGAAGAAATCGGTATTTTCAAAGAAGAAATCACATCAAAATGCGTAGAACTTCAAGATGCAGAATGGTCATTTGATAAAGGTACAACGAAAGTTTGCAAGGCTGATGAAAACGGCAAGAAGAAGCGCTGTAAGGTCGGAATAGATTATATATCAAAGATTGCGCTGACAAATGATGCTGCAATAGAGATATGGCGAATGTTTAAGAAACATGTTAACGATAGTAACTTAACTAACGTAGAAAGACTCACAGGGAATGAAGAAATGGGTAGATACGTGTTTTCTGCGAAGAATGAACTAGATGAAGTTGAGTGTGTAATTAACACACCAGGTGAGTGGAACATTCCGTTAATAAGCATTACAGGTTATGTTGGGTCAAGGTATAGAAGCTTGGATATTGATTAAGGTATGGGGGTATAAATGACAAAAATCTTATTCATCTGCCACGGCAACATCTGTCGTTCAACTATGGCAGAATCGGTAATGACACACCTCGTGAATGAAGCGGGGCTAAGCGATGAATTTGAAATAGACTCTGCTGCGACTAGCAGGGAGGAAATCGGAAATCCACCGCACTACGGAACGGTGAAGAAACTCGGGAAAGAGGGAATACCCGTTGTACCGCACAGGTCAAGGCAGATGACAGAGGATGACTACGATAGGTTTGACTATTTGATAGCCATGGATGAGAATAATCTGCGCAACATGAAGAGGTTTGTCGGTGGCGATGAAGAGGGTAAGGTCTCGCTTTTGCTAGAACATGCTGGCAGAAGCGGTGATATTGCAGATCCTTGGTACACAGGGAATTTTGATGTGACGTATAATGATGTCATGGATGGATGCAAGGGCTTACTCAGGGAACTTAGATAAGATAGGAAGAAGGGCGTAGTAGTGACGGGCCAAGCTTAAGATGAAACAGTGACTAGCTGAAGTAATGTATGAGCGAGGCAAAGCAGAGATTGAACTCAAGTGGATAGGCGTAATAGCGCAGATGAAGTGTCTCATTAGGAACAGAGGCACTCTTGCGAGTTCATGATAATCTGATTTTAAAGGAGTATTTGAATTAGATGGCTAAGAAAGTGAAATCAGTATATATGTGTGCGGAGTGTGGCAACGAGTTTCCGAGCTGGCAGGGGCAGTGCTCTTACTGCGGTGCGTGGAATTCGATTGTAGAGCAAAAGGTTAAACAGGATGCTGATAGTGACGCGCGCAGGAGGACGACTAGCAAGGCGACTCCATCAAAGCTAAAAGGCGTGGGGACTGGAAATTACACGAGGATTACATCTGGTATTAGTGAGCTCGATAGGGTTCTCGGCGGCGGCATCGTGCTCGGCTCGATGATTCTGATATCTGGTGAACCTGGAATTGGGAAGTCAACACTGATAATTCAGTCTGCTAATTCGATTGCGCTTAATAATGGAATAGTTCTCTATGTTAGTGGTGAGGAGTCTGAGGAACAGGTGAAGCTAAGGGCTGATCGCGTATGCGAAAATCTGTCTGATAATCTGCTCATTTTTCCAGAGACCAACATAGAGAGTGTGCTTGCGGCTTGTGAGCAGATAAAACCGAAATTCCTTGTGATAGATTCAATTCAGACGATGTATTCGGAGGAGCTGGACAACACTGCTGGCAGCATCACGCAGATTCGTGCGTGCTCTAATCTGCTCATGAAGTATGCTAAGACAAATAATGTGCCGATTTTCATAGTTGCTCATGTCAATAAGTCAGGTGACCTCGCTGGGCCTAAGACTATCGAGCACATGGTTGACTGCGTGCTTAACTTTGTGGGTGAGCGAGATAGAGATCTCAGGATTCTTCGTTCTGTCAAAAACAGATTTGGAACCACCGAGGAAATCGGGGCATTCAGCATGGGCTCTAGAGGCATGATCGAAGTTAGAGACTTGTCGGGAACTCTGCTTGAAAGCTCGGATCTCAGGGAAGAGGGTTCGGTCGCTTCGGCGCTCTACGAGGGCAGCCGTCCTGTGTTCTTTGAAATTCAGGCACTAGTGACGCCTGCCAATGTCGGTTTCGCGCGCCGAAGCGCAATCGGTATCGATAATAATAGACTCAATATGATTCTGGCTGTGCTTGAGAAGAAAGTCGGAATCTCGCTGCTGAATCATGACGTTTATGTCAATGTGGTCGGCGGACTGAAGCCCGACGGGCCAGGTGCAGACCTGGCCGTCGCGCTCGCGATCTACAGCTCGTTCCGCGAGCGCACCTCGCCTCGCCGCGTCGTGGCGCTCGGCGAGGTCGGGCTTACCGGCAACCTGCGAGCAGTGAGGAATGCTGACCGTATAGTAAGTGAAGCAGCTAGACTCGGATACGAAAACGTGATCTTGCCACGGGGCAATGTCAAGGTGTCAAATCCTAATGCTGATATTCAGGTTGTAGGAGCAGAGAGCCTTGCGTCTGCCATTAAAGCCTTTATAGGCAAGAACTAAAATCAAATCCTGGACGCAGCAGCTTGTCCTGCGGCTGCCGCGTCCAGTACGGCTTATAATCAAAAACCAAAACAGGAAGGTGACTATTGAACTGCTCACCTTCCTGTTTTCCTATCATTAAATTGTGTCTTGCCTAAAACGTCTTCTGTCATATAGTACGCTGAACTTATATATCTCTCACAATCTATTTTTTGACAGTAGCCAGTTCAAACCAGAAATCGCTTCCTTTGCCTTCTTCACTCTCAACCCCATAATTAGCGTTGTGGAGGCTTAGGATGCCCTTTACGATGGATAAGCCGAGGCCGGTCCCTTCTATGTTGCGATTTCGGTTAGCGCTAGTTCTGTAATAGCGTTCCCATACGTGGGATATCTCTTCAGCAGCTATTCCGTCACCGTGGTCAATTACATCGAATCTAACATTTCGACCGACTTTCTTGAGTTCGATTCGCACGTACTTATCCTTGCCACAATACTTAATAGCATTGGATATTAGATTTGCCATAACTTGTTTAAGCTTATCGTAATCACCATATACATACGCGGTCTTGCATTTGTTGAAGGATATATTGTAGCCCTCTTGCTGATTCAGCACCTCGAATGTCTCTTCTACCTCTGTAGCGGCCTTTACGATATCGAATTTAGTCATGTTTAGCTCAGCTGAGTTAGACTGAAGCCTTGAAGCAGAGAGCATATCAGATACAAGCTTGTTGAGCCTATCTGCCTCTGCGATAATAACTGCGAGATGTTCAGCACGCTTCTCGGGATTATCTCCTGATATATCGTTAATCATTTCGGCATATGATTTTATCATTGTTAGGGGAGTCTTTAGGTCGTGTGACACATTAGCAATCAAGTCTCGTTGATATGAGTCCGTCTTCTGCATCTCATATGAAGCTTTATTGAGCGTCCTAGCTAGTTCGTTGGTCTCGGTAAATATCCCTCCATTAAAATTCACGTTATAATTGCCGTTACTCAGCTGTACAGCGGATTTCGTGATGCTCGCAATAGGTAGCGATAACCAAGTTGACATTATGATTGCAAGCATGCTGGCAATCATCAACGTTATAAACGTGATGTATAGCAGCTGTGAACGTAAGATGGATATGGTAGACTCCACCGGGTATAGAGGAGCAATCATATACAGAATATTTCCGTCATCACGATTCCCGAGATATGTAGCGTATACTAGGTGTGATGCCTTATTTCCTTTTTCAGTGACAGTGAGGGAAATTTTGCCTAGAGAGCTCTTAGCGAGCTTATCCTTTGCATCTGAAATCTCAAACTGATAATGAGGGAGGTCGCCCTGTGACAAGCCACTGTTTCCGTATTCTGAAGTCAAATCAGCTGTTTCGAGTCTTATATAGAGACCGTTTCTATCAGCAGCTTGTCGTGCATACGCATCGAAATTATCTTTGTTAGTAGAATAATAGTTGCCTAGCTTGTTTGCCGTCGTCTGCGCTTCTTGGACCATCATTCGCTCGTAGTAAGTATTCATAAAAAAGCTCTGCATGAACCATACCATGAGAAGGATTACAGCGGCAAAGACCATAAAGTACATAAGCGATACAGCACGTATACTGTTCGGATCCCATTTACTTTTCTTTGTCTTCATATTCAAACTTATAACCCACGCCTCTTAGTGTAACGATAAAATCACGGTAAGGACCGAGGTTATTTCTCAGATTCTTGATGTGAGTATCAATGGTTCTATCGTCACCGAAGAAATCATACCCCCAGATGTCAGAGAGAAGCTTATCTCGTGATAGTGCGATATTTCTATTCTGTATCAGATAAAAGAGAAGATCATACTCCTTAGGTGTGAGATTTACTCTATTACCGTCTATATAAATTGTACGAGCTGCAAAGTTAACCTCGAGTCCATCGAATTTCATGATGTTGCTAGTTCCGTTGTCGGCACCTTCGTGTCTTGTAATAACAGCATTTACACGAGCCATAAGCTCCTTAGGACTGAATGGTTTTACCACGTAGTCATCTACACCTAGTTCGAAACCAAATAGTTTGTCATATTCCTCGCCTCTTGCCGAAAGCATAATGACAGGGATATCTTTAAACTTCTTGATTTCCTTAACAGAGCTAAATCCATCTAGTTTAGGCATCATTACATCCATGATAATCAAGTCGTAATCGTTAAGCTTACATAGCCCGATAGCACTCATTCCGTCTGCGGCTTCTGTAACCTCATAGCCACTAAATTCTGAATATTCCTTGATGACCTCTCTGATTTTTGCCTCGTCATCTACTACAAGTAGTTTTTTCATATCTCGTTCCTTTCACATCATGCGAACAATATAAAACACTAATTTGGATTAAAGTTCCTGAATTTTGTACATTATATCACAACGTATCTTCACATTGTGGAAATCCATTGAAGAAAACAAGATTGTAAAGTGTGGATGTATATTGAATCATAAAAGTATAATTGGAATTTTGTTTATCAAACCCTATCATCTAGTAATGATCAGTTCAGAAAGTTTAGAGCTTTTATAAAATAACGAAGAAATAGCAATTTGCTGATTTATGTTACCACTGCGTGATTATGATGTGTTATAATATACACATTAACACACTTATTTTATAAATGGGAGGTTTGTATGACTCACAATCAGATTGGTTTAAGAAAAGGTAAGCATTTTCTCCTTATTCTTGCTGTTATGACATTAATTTTTACAGTTTTTGTATCAATGATGCCTAAACGTGTAAACGCAGATGCTAATGACATAGTTGCAAAGAATGTTGGAAATTACAAAGGTTATCGTGCAACTATATTCATATACAAGGGGGAACACAAGTGCTTCTGCTTGGAATCTCATAATAGTGATCCTTCAGGAACAAATCCAATAAGTGAAGAGATTTATAATAATACTAATGTTGCAAAAGCACTTTATTATGGACAGTATGGCGCAGAACCTTGGGAAGGATTTAATGGTGATGAGGCCAAAGGCGTGGTTATTACATCGCTTACGTTGAGCGATTTATATGGCAACGCTAACAACTATAATAATGTTGAGGGAGTAAAGGAATTTAAGGATTTCCTTAATAGCAAGCCTATGCCACCAAGTGGGATTACTCAGTTTGCGAAGAAAAATCTCAAAACATCTTGGGATGCAAAGAGAAAAGTACAGGTGACTGAGGACAATGAAGTTAAAGGTACAGCAGGCCAAAAACTTTCGTTCAATGTTCCAAATGGAGTTAGGGTAGTTAAGAAGGATGGAACTGTACTTACAGGTAAAGTAACCCTTTCTGTTGGTGATGTTTTCCATCTTGAAGCTAATCCAGGTGTAAGCGGAGCTTATAGTACGGGGGAAATCGGAAAAAACTTTAAATATGAGCCTTTAGTTGTCAAGACCGAGAGAGGTAAGCAGGATATAGGTACTCTTAGAATAATTGAGGATAAGACAGCCGTTACACAATTCCAGGTAACATGGCTTAAATTCAATGATGTAAAGATAAGCAAACAGGATATAACTAATAAGAGTGAATTGCCTGGCGCACAGATGAAGGTTATTGATGCTGAGAGTGGCGATGTTGTAGATGAATGGACTTCTACAGATACCCCTCATAATATCAAGAATCTTGTAAATGGTAGAAAGTATATATTGAGCGAGCTTGCAGCACCTAAAGGTTATCAGCTTAGTAATGAAAAAATAGAATTTGTTGCAGGGCAGAAAGAACATGTTGTTATGTATAATACTCTTGAAAAGAAACCAAAGTCGCCAAAGACAGGAGATAAAACTGATTTGACTGTGCCTGTTGTAGTATTCGCTACATCTGTAGCGACGATACTGGCTGCATTGTACATGCGCAAGCGCCTACAGAAATAAATAGCAACTGTCTTTATCAGAACTTATAGTATGGTTTTGAATCATACTCTATATTCAAGGAATTAGAGTTTAAACTCTAATTCCTTGTTTTTTATATATCAATGTGTAGCAACTATTCATAAATATATTGACATCATGAATTGAACATGCTAATCTAAAAAATTCATGTGTTGCTTAAAAAATGCAATTATATTATAATTTTAATATGTTGATTGTAGAGAAAGGAGGCTGCTGTGTTCAATATTGGAGATAGTATTGCATATCCAATGCACGGAGCGGGAGTTGTTACTGAAATCGAAGAAAAAGAAGTTCTCGGTGAGATTTGCCGCTATTATCATGTAAGCCTCCCGTACAGCAAGATGCACGTGATGGTTCCTGTCGATAATTCAGACAAGGTGGGAGTTAGGGCTATCATATGTAAGGAAGATATCCAAGGAGTGCTTAAAGTCCTTGGTGACAAGTCAGATAAGATGTCTAATAACTGGAATAGGAGATATAGAGAGAATACAGAGAAGCTTCGCACTGGGGATATTTATGAAGTTGCCTGTGTGGTGAGAAACCTTGTTCGTAGTGACAGAGTCAAGAAGCTTTCGACAGGGGAGAAGAAACTCCTCGGAAATGCTAAGCAAATCCTCGAGAGTGAACTCGTGCTCGCAGGAGGACTTTCTCTCGACGAGGCAGATAGCCTCGTCGAATCTAACATTTAGCCATTAGGGTGCTTGTGTGTCAAGCCTTGACCGCAAGTGCCCATTATTATAAAAACGATTGTTTAATTTTTGGCAAAATGAGGTGATAAATTGATTAAGAAACTATATTCTGCGATTCTGTTCGTTATTGGCGGCATAATCGGAAGTCTTTTGTTTTGCGTACTTCAAATGGAACTTAAGAATGTAAGCTTCAATAAAGTTGTTGTCACGAGTGTAGCGGATTTTAGTATACTGGTGCTTTTCGTCATCATTTTCGGACTTATTTTTAGAATTTTCGCACCGACACTCATTAACAAACAGAAGAAAGCGTCGTCGTATATCGAGCATGATCTTAAGGATGTATCTATAGATGTGATTTTCATCGATGCTGCTGGAGTGGTTATAGGACTAGTTATCGCATTAATAATTTCTATGAGTTATAGATCGCTTTTGCCACCACTATGGTATTCAGTGTTTACGATTGCACTATACCTTGTGCTTGGTTTCTTTGGTTTTGTTGTCGCGTCAGCTAAGGTCAAGGGGAATCGAAAAATTCTTGATAACCTTGCAATTCGCAACCATGAAAAAGTTCATGCAGGTATACCTAAAGTCGTTGATACGAGCGTAATAATCGACGGAAGAATACTCGACATTATGAGGGCAGGATTCATCGATGGCAAGATTGTCATCCCTACATTTGTGCTTGATGAACTTCGACATATTGCCGATTCTAGTGATAACATCAAACGTGTCCGTGGAAGAAGAGGACTCGATATCATAAATCAGATTAGAAACGAATTTAACGTAGAGGTCTATAATAACACTACTAAGCTCAGGCATCTTGACGACATTGCCGAGGTGGATGTAAAGCTTATTAAGCTAGCATGTGAAATAAATGCCAACTTGATTACCACTGATTTCAATCTCAACAAAGTAGCAACTATCAATGATATTAAGGTGCTTAATATCAATGAACTGGCAAATGCAATTAAACCTGTAGTTATTCCTGGTGAGAAGATGCTCGTTGACATCGTTAAGCGTGGTAAAGACCGTGAGCAGGGCATTGGCTATCTGGATGACGGCACGATGATTGTAGTTGAGGGCGGTGTTGACCATATCGCTGAAAGTGTGGTAGTGACAGTTACGAGCGTGATACAGACATCAGCAGGCAAAATGATATTTGCACGCCTCAATACATAATGCGATAATGTAATTGACTTACTTGAAAGAGTCATGAGCGCAAGGGCGTAAATTCTTTTTAGACTAGATAAAGGACGGATATAACAATTAAAACAAATAATTATAAGCGTATTACAGAGAATGAGGCTCGTAACACCCATATTGCACTTATCGCAGCAGCAGGCAAAGGTTCACGGATGAGAACTGAAATTCCTAAGCAGCTTCTAAGCTACAAGGGGACTACTGTGATTGAGCGAACAGCGTCAGTCTTTGCATCACATGAGGATATAGATGCGGTATTTCTCCTCATACCACGAGATAGAGAATACGATGAGATATTCTTTCAAATAGCGGATAGGATAGAGTACTTGTATAATAAGCCTGTCCGATGTTCGTATGGCGGGAATTCTCGAGGTGAGTCGGTTTATAATGGTTTGCAGGCGATTTCAAGCTATCTAGCTGAGAGTTGCAAATCTGATGACAATGGCATTTTAGAAGTTAGCGAAGCAGTAATATTGATTCATGATGCAGCGAGGACTGAGATTACTGATGAAATCATAGATAGAAATATAGCAGCCATGAGAGATAACGAGGCTACGTGCACTGTAGTTCCAATGATTGATTCGCTCAGAATTACAAAAAAATTAACAAGTGAATTTTTTAACGACTTGTCATCACATAATGATTATCCTATAATTAATAGTAAATCTATTGATAGAGATAGAGTGGTCGCTGTGCAGACGCCGCAGTGCTTTAAATTAGGCAGTTTGATGGCTGCTTACGACAAGGCGAGAGGTGATGGATATGTCGGTACGGATGATGCCTCTATCGCGGAATATTTTGGGATAGATATAGCGCTCGTTGAAGGAGATTATGTCAATACCAAGATAACTACCGGAAAGGACATCCCTATGGGAATACGAGTAGGTACAGGATATGATGTTCATAGACTCGCCGAAGGGCACAGACTTATACTGTGCGGGGTCCCACTCCCCAGCGACAAGGGGCTAGTCGGACATTCGGATGCTGATGTGGCAACGCATGCTCTGATGGACGCGTTGCTCGGAGCAGCATGCTTAGGCGACATAGGAAAGCATTTTCCTGATACAGATGTGAGATATAAGGGTGCAGATAGCGTAGAGCTTCTTCGTGAGGTCAAGAAGATAATTGGCAATGTAAGTATCGGCAATGTCGATATCACGATAATAGCAGAGAGACCTAAGCTGGCACCGCATATAGATAAGATGAGAGAGAACATTGCCGAGGCACTTGAGATGCCCGTTGTCGCGGTAAACGTGAAAGCTACGACGACAGAGAAGCTTGGATTTACCGGAAGAGAAGAAGGCATTGCAGCGCAAGCTATTTGCACAATAGAAGGGAGATTTTAACTATGAAATTATCGAGGCTCCATCTCAAGACGTTGAGAGAAGCACCAAACGAAGCAGAACTAGTCAGCCACAAGCTTATGATCAGAGCTAACCTAATTAAGAAGGAAGCTGCTGGTATATATACCTTCATGCCATTTGGCTGGAGGACAATCAGAAAGATAGAAGAGATAGTAAGACAGGAGCAGGATAGAATTGGCTGCCAGGAGCTTCACATGCCTCATGTAAATCCATCTGAACTCTGGAAGGAGTCCGGTAGATGGTACGCTTATGGACCAGAACTATGGAGAATCAAGGATAGAAATGGTAGAGACTTCTGCCTTGTTCCTACATGTGAGGAGCTATGTACTAACATTGTAAAGCAGGAGATTTCGTCATATAGGGAACTTCCTCTTCAGCTATACCACATCCAGTTTAAGTATCGTGATGAAGCTCGTCCAAGATATGGTCTGATGAGATCTCGCGAGTTTATCATGAAGGATGCGTATTCATTTGACAGAACTCCAGAAGACCTAGAAGAGGCCTACAGACTGCAGTATGAAGCATACGTAAGAACATTTACAAGATGCGGGCTAGACTTCAGAATTGTAGAGGCCGATAACGGCCCAATAGGTGGAAGCAACTCCCACGAGTTTTCCGCTCTATCTAATGTTGGCGAGAGTGAAATCGCATACTGTGAGAAGTGTGATATGGCTGCTACCATCGAGAGAGCTGAGTGCATCGATGAGAAGCCAATAGACGAGCCAGAACAAGAATTAGAGGTAGTTTATACACCAGGAACCAAGACTATCAAGGATGTATGTGACTATCTGGAAGTGGATGAAAAGAAAACTATAAAGGCGCTCATGTTCACTACATTTGATCAGGATTTAAATCCAGCTGATTATGTTTGCGTATTTATCAGAGGAGATAGAGACGTTAACATGATTAAGCTTGTAAATGCGCTTGGAATACCTGAGCACTATATAGAGTTTGCAGACGAGGATGAGATGGGGCCTGTTACAGGAATCGTTGGTGGATTTACAGGACCGGTAGGAATTCATAACTGCAAGATTGTTGTCGATAGCGAGCTAGTTGGAACTAAGAACATGGTTGCTGGAGCTAATAAGGAAGATCACCATATGAAGGGTGTTTGTTACGGTCGAGACTATGTTGGAGATGTCGTAACGGATATCAAGACTCTCAAGGAAGGTGATCCATGCCCACACTGCGGAGCTCCAATCAAGCACACAAGAGGCATTGAGGTTGGACAGATTTTCAAGCTCGGAACTAAGTACTCGGAGTCGATGAATGCAACATATAAGGATGAGAATGGTGAAGACCAGATCTACTGGATGGGTTGCTACGGAGTCGGTGTTACAAGAACTATGCAGGCTGTCGTTGAACAGAGTCACGATGATAAGGGTATCATCTGGCCAATGTCAGTCGCTCCATACCATGTAATTGTAACTGTTATCAACCCTAAGGATGAGATTCAGATGGATCTTGCTAATAAGATTGAGTCAGAACTAGAAGCTAAGCGCGTTGAAGTTATCGTAGATGATAGGGATGAGAGAGCCGGTGTTAAGTTCAACGATGCGGACCTAATTGGTATTCCTATTAGAATTACAGTTGGTAAGCTTGCTAAGGACGGAAACGTTGAGTACAAGTTAAGACGTGAAGAGAGCAATGAGGTTCTTTCGGCAGAGGATGCAATCAAGGCAGCGGTAGAACTCGTTGACAAGGAAATCTTCGGACTATAATACCGGAGGTACAATATTAATTACAAGGTGATTTACAGTCCTGAGAATTAGGAGGAAAAATGCTGGAAGTATTCGTCACATTTTTCAAACTGGGCTTGTTCACAATCGGGGGTGGGGTCGCTATGATTCCCATCCTCTCTAATATTATGGTCAAAGACAAGAAGTGGTTCACTGAAGATGAGATGATAGATATCATCGCTATCTGTCAGGGGTTACCAGGTGTTATCGCCATCAATATGGCAACTTACGTAGGATTCAAGAAGCGAGGGCTGATTGGATCCTTTGTTGCAACATTCGGTGTGATACTTCCCTCGTTTGTGATAATCGTTATTATAGCAAAAGGTATGAATTTTATAGACGGCAATCCATACGTCCAAGGAGCGCTCGGAGGCCTTAGGGCTGCGGCACTTGGTCTTATTATTATTGCTGTATATCAGGTTGCTAAGGGCGTTATTAAGGATGCTTTCAGTGCGATCGGTGCTGTAGGTAGTTTCATACTTATTGCTGTTCTCAAGATAAATGTGGTTTATATCATCGTGCTATTCCTGGCTCTCGGCATTGGGTATGCTTTTTTGACGAAGTCATCTATCGACACTAGAGGTTGCGAAAAATCTGTATCAGATGCAAATGAGAGAGACCATCAAGCTTTTGTAAAGCAGAGGGATGAACAAGCAGATGTAATTGAAGTATATGAGAAAAATAAAGAAGGAGACGATGAGTGATGCTGTTAGCAAAGTTGTTTATTGCCTTCTTTAAGATAGGACTTTTCGGATTCGGTGGTGGGCTTGCAATCATCCAGCTTATATACGATAGTATCAAAGAATTTACGAACATAACCCCTGAGCAGTTTGCAAATATCGTTGCGATCGCCCAAGTTACCCCGGGACCAGTGGCAGTCAATTCTGCTACGTATGTGGGATACGAAGTCGGGGGATACCTCGGATCGGCACTGGCGACCTTAGGGGTTGCAACCCCTGCATTTATAATTATCGCTATGGTTGCAAACGCTGTAGAGCGCTATAAAGAAAGCACTGCGGTTAGGGGAGCCCTCGAAGGTATCAGGCCAGCAACTGTAGGACTTATAGCGGCGGCGGTAATCACTATCGGAAAGGCGGCTATAATGCCAGAACATACTCTTGGTGGAAACTTCTCGGTACTTCGAGACATGACGGTTTCCGTAGGGGGCATGCACATAGATGTGATATCGATAGTTCTTTGTGGACTGACTATACTGTTAATTCAAAAATTTAAGATAAATCCGATGCTCGTACTTGTCATTATTGCGTGCGTAGGCGCTGTCGTTGGTGTATAATCAAAACAGCTATACCCAAATGGGAAATGACGAAATAAGTCGATACATGATTTAGTGGAGGAAAGAAATGAAGATTTACAACTCTATGACTAGACGCAAGGAAGAGTTTGTACCTATCCATGAAGGAAAAGTCAATATCTACGTTTGTGGTCCTACGGTTTACAACTATTTTCATATAGGTAATGCCAGACCGTTCGTAGTGTTCGATACGCTGCGCAGGTTTTTTAAATACATCGGTTACGAGGTGAAGTTCGTGCAGAACTTTACGGATGTAGATGACAAGATTATCAACAAGGCGAAGGAGGAGCAGCTGCCGGCGCTTGAGGTATCGGAAAAGTACATCAAAGAATATTTCAACGATGCGCAGGCTCTCAATGTAATAAAGGCTGACGTGCACCCTAAGGTTTCCGAGCATATCGAGGATATCATCGAGTTCATCAGTACGCTAATTGAGAAAGGTTATGCGTATGAGGCTGATGGCGACGTTTATTACATCACGCGCAAGTTCCCAGAGTACGGAAAGCTATCAGGACAGAATATTGACGACCTAGAGTCGGGTGCTAGAATTGCTATCGGGGAGGTTAAGAAGGACCCTCTTGATTTTGCTCTTTGGAAAGCGCAGAAGACAGATGATGAAATCGCATGGGATTCGCCTTGGGGCAAGGGTAGACCAGGCTGGCACATCGAGTGTTCTACTATGTCTAAGAAGCATCTCGGCACAACTATAGATATTCACGGAGGCGGACAGGATCTCAAGTTCCCTCACCATGAAAATGAAATCGCTCAGTCTGAGGCTTGCAATTGCGTGCCTTTTGCAAACTACTGGATGCACAACGGCTACATCATGGTTGACGGTGAGAAGATGTCTAAGTCGCTCAATAACTTCTTTACGGTTAGAGATATCCGTAAGGAGTATGACGGTGACTTTATCAGATTCTTCCTTCTCAGTGTTCAATACAGAGGACCTATCAACTTCAGCGATGAGGGTATGAAGCAGGTTAAGCAGGGCTACGATAGAATTGTAAATGCTACAGAGACTTTGGAATTCCTCATACAGAATGGTTCTGAAGCGATGACAGAACAGGAAGAGCAGACAGTTAAGTCGTTTGCAGATTATAAGGAGAAATTTGTTGAGTGCATGAGCGATGACCTCAACACTGCTGGTGCTATAGGAGCTCTCTTCGAGCTAGTTTCGGTTATCAATATAGAGATAGAAGGCGGAGCATCGAAGGAATTTGCAGGCAAGGCACTTGATATAATCCATGAACTCGCTGATGTTCTCGGAGTTCTTCAGAGAAGCAACGAAAATGCAATCGGCGATGATATCCAGGCTCTTGTAGACGAGAGACAGCAGGCGCGTAAGGAGAAGAACTGGGCTAGAGCCGACGAGATCAGGGATCAACTGGCTAGTATGGGATATACTCTCAAGGATACTCCACAGGGAGTTCAGATAATTAAAGCAGATGCATAACGATATCAAGAGCATGAATACGACGGCGCTCGCCTATATAGGTGACGCTGTCTACGAACTACATATCAGGGAACTTTTGATTGGACGTAACAAAAGCGATGTCGGCAAGGTGCATAAGAGGGCGGTATCATACGTGTCTTCTGATGGGCAGGCCAAGGCTATAAAGTCCATGATGAATGATTTTCTAACGGAAGAGGAGCAGAAACTCGTTAAGCGCGCAAGGAATAAGCGTGCGACATCGAGACCTAAAAATGCTGACCCACGCAAGTACAAGATTGCTACGGGATTTGAGGCACTGATAGGTGCGCTTCATATGGATGGGGATGAGACCAGACTTGAGGAAGTTTTGGCAGAGGCTGTCCGAATTATTGAGGAGGATTAGAGTGAGCAAGGCGGATAAACTGTTTGTGAGCATGTGTGAAGATATAATTGCTAATGGATTTAGCACTGAGGGGCAGAAGGTAAGACCTCACTGGCCAGACGGAACACCTGCGCATACGATTAAGAATTTTGGCGTGGTAAATAGATATGATTTACAGGAGGAGTTTCCTGCTCTTACCGTAAGACCTACGGCTATCAAGCTCGCGTTTGACGAGCTACTGTGGATTTGGCAGAAGAAGTCTAACAGAGTTTCTGACCTAGGAAGCCACATCTGGGATGAGTGGGCTGGGGAGGATGGAACTATCGGTAAGGCATACGGATACCAGCTCGGAGTTAAGTATAAGTTCAAGCAGGGCGAGATGGATCAGGTTGACAACATTCTGTGGCTGCTGGAGCATGACAAATGCTCCAGAAGAATCATGGCTAACATGTATAACTTTGCTGATCTAAGCGAGATGAACTTAGAGCCTTGTGCATACAGCATGACTTTCAATGTAAAAGGCGATACGCTCAATGCGATTCTAAATCAGCGTTCGCAGGACATCCTGACAGCAAATAATTGGAATGTTGTGCAGTATGCACTGCTTCTGATGATGTTTGCACAAGTTAGCGGTCTCAAGGCGGGGGAGCTAATACACGTGATTTCAGATGCTCATATCTACGATAGGCACGTGGATATAGTTAAGGAGCTCATCGAGCGTCCACAGTATCCTGCGCCTAAGGTGACACTAAATCCTGAGGTAAAGAATTTCTACGACTTCACAGTTGAGGATCTAATCGTCGAGGAATACAAGAAGAACCCGCAGGTGAAAAACATTCCAGTAGCGATTTAATTCGAGATTATACAGACGGTGCCGTAGCTATATCGAGGTGCCGTCTTAAATATTATATGAATGTTAATATCAGCATGTGAGTGCATAGCGCACGAATATAACAAACTGAGGTGAAGTATGAATCTAATAGTAGCTGTTGATGAGAAATGGGGCATCGGGTGTGACAACGAATTGCTCGCATCGATTCCTGGAGACATGCAGTATTTCAAGGAAAAGACGACTGACGGGGTCGTAGTGATGGGGCGCAGAACTCTCGAGAGCCTGCCTAAGCAGAGGGGACTCCCGAAGCGCATAAATTACGTGCTCACATCAAACGAAAACTTCGAGGCTGAAAGATGCATAGCCGTGCACAGCGAGGAGGAGCTATTCAAGGAGCTCGAGCAGTATGACCCAGAGCATGTATTTATTATCGGCGGAGAGAGCATATATAGGAAGTTCTACAAAAATTGCGACAAGTGTTTTGTGACGAAGATGCACGCAGATCTACATGCCGACAAATTTATGGTTAATCTTGACGAGGATGACGAGTTTAAAGAGACATGGAAGAGTAAGATGCATAGTGAGAATGGCATAGACTATGAGTTCACTTTGTATGAGCGAGTTTACGGCTAGGTTTTATAATCCAGTTATTTTTAGTGTAAATTAAACGATTATTAATGTGGTAAAGGTAGAAGAATGGAAGATAGAAGGATAGAGGACAAAAGAATAGAAATCAATAGGCGCCTTCGTGAAATACAGGATGAGGTTGCTCTAAATAAGAAGGAGCAAGCCTGTATAAATGAAATTATTGATGAGATAAACGATATGAAACACATGTACGCTAGCTTCAATGAGGAAAGACTAGCATACTGGGCTGGTACCGAGTTTGGCAGAGAGGTGGCTGAACTGAATGCCGAAAGGGAAACCTTATATAGAGAACTAATAAGAGATGCGGAAGACGGAATTGAAGAAGCCAAGAAAGAAAAATCAAGAGCATATCACAGGGCATATTCCAAAGAATACCCAGCTAAAAATATTGAAAAGTGTCGAGAGTATGAGAAAGTAAAAGCAAGAGAATACCAAGCAAAAAAGAAGATACAAGCAACAACCTAAAACGAAATATCAACTAATAAGAAAAGAGGTTTCCTAAGCATGGGAAATCTTTTTTTGTGCAAGTAAAAGGAGGATTAAATGACCGAAAAACAAAAAACACAGACCAACGAAGAACGAGCGACGCCCCGAAAACCCGACGGAGTTCTAACGAAAAAGATGAACGGAAAGACCTTTGTAACCGAGATATATTTTGATAAAAAGAGCAAGGATACCTTTCAAGATAAGCTATTTAAGGTGGTGCAAGCCCAGCGGAAAGAATAAAGAAAACAGATACTTTGTATCAAGCTTTTTTATTCTTATCAATCTGTTTCTATGAAAAACACGATGGCAAGAAGGAAATCCGACAGTGAAAAAATGCCCTCAAAACGATATAATATTGATGAACAATTAGAGAAACAAGTTTGAATTTATTGAGATGAACTTTTGGAGAGGTATTGAGATGGGTGGGGTTTGGCTATTGCTAATATTCTTAACTGTAAGATTTGGTTTGTTTTCTATCATAAAAAAAGAAGCTATACAGCGAGCAGGATATTTTGCTCCAATACAAAAATCTGAAAAAATAGCATATTACATCTACCAAGCATCTAATATAGCATTATTAATATGCGTGATGGTATCATCGGTAAAAATTGATTTTTCTCTTCAATTTTATTTAGGTTTATCGCTCTTTTTGGTAGGTATATTATTATGTGCAATTTCAGTTGTGTGTTTTGCTTTCCCGAATGATGAGGGGTTAAATACCAATGGTATTTATAAATTTTCAAGAAATCCGATGTATGTGGCTTATTTTGTTTGCTTCTTAGGGATGTCTTTATTAATACAGTCATTAATCATGTTGGTAATGGTGTTAATCTTCCAGATTTCTGCTCATTGGATTATTGTATCGGAAGAAAGATGGTGTTTAGAAAAGTTCGGAAAAAGCTATGAAGATTATACAAAAAAGGTTCGACGATACATTTAAACTATCTCCTCGTTTGTTGGAGTGAAGCAAACAAAAACTATAACATGGCAATTCACGAAACAGTAAATCAAATCGGTTTACTGTTTTTTCTTTACTAAAAATCAGAAAGGAGAACAGAAAATGAAAAAAATAGATGAAAAAATCTTAATGGCAGAAGAGGAAATTAAGCAGTTACAAAACAAAAGAAAAAAACTCATCAGTCAGCAGAAACAGGAAGAACGAAAGAAAAGAGATAAAAGGCTTTATGAAAAAGGAGCAGTTTTTGAAAGTATCTTTAACGAAAGCAAGGATTTCACCAAAGATGAATTCTATCAGCTAATCACATTTCCGAATATAAAAGAAACAGTCAATCAAAAAATACTAAAAGTCATAGCTAAGCGAGAGGAAAGCGAAAACAAAATTACAGAAACACAAGAAGAAGTAACGGAAACAGAGGAATAGTCCCTTGTTTACAAGGGCGCACACACCCTAAAGGGTGTGTGCGTTCTCCGAAGGCTCTTGCAGAGAGCATATCAGCTAAAGCTGATACAGGGGAGCTACACTCCCCTACGGAAATAAATTTCCTACCCCTTGTGTACTTACCAAAAGAAACCGGATAAAAAACAATCCGATTTTTTTAGTAAGTCTTATCCATCGCCACTGTATCCACATCAGAAAAAGAGAGGAGGTTTTAGCTATGGCGATATATCATCTTAGTATAAAGATTATCTCAAGAGGCAAAGGCAAAAGTGCGGTTGCAGCAGCTTCTTATCGAAGTGGCGAAAAGATAAAAAACGAATATGACGGCATAGTCCATGACTTTACAAGAAAAGGCGGAATAGCACATACAGAAATCCTATTACCACAAAACGCACCACAGGAATTTTCAGACAGAGGAACGCTATGGAACAGTGTAGAGAAAATAGAAAAAAGTAAAAACTCACAGCTTGCAAGAGAAATAGAAATCGCCTTACCCAAAGAATTAAACAGGGAAAAACAGATAGAACTTGTAAGAGAATATGTAAAAGAAAATTTTGTAAAAGTCGGTATGTGTGCCGATATTGCTTTGCACGATAAAAATGACGGGAATCCACACGCTCATATCCTATTAACTATGAGACCGTTAAATGAAGATAAAACATGGGGAGCAAAATCAAAAAAGGAATATATCCTTGATGAAAACGGAGAAAAAGTAAAACTTAAAAACGGCAATTATAAAACAAGGAAAATAAATACAACCGATTGGAACGAACAAGGCAAAGCAGAGCAGTGGCGAAAAGCATGGGCAGATATTACAAACAAATATCTTGAAGAAAATAGCATACAGGAAAAAGTAGACCATCGTTCCTATCAAAGACAGGGCATAGAAGAAATACCGACCATTCATTTAGGAGTATCAGCAAGTCAAATGGAGAAGAAAGGTATAGCCACCGACAGAGGAAATATCAATCGGGAAATCAGAAAACAGAATAGGCTATTACAAGAAATCAAGTTAAGAATAAAAGCCTTAATGAGATGGATAAGGGGAATTGGAAAAGAAGAAAAAGCAGAAACTGATAAACTCAAATCCACCCTCCCACCCAAAGAAAATTTGCTATCCGTTTTTGAAAATCTTATCCGTAAAAAAGCAGATAGCAATAACACAGATTTAGGAAAATACATCGAAAGCTATCAGTTCTTAAAAGAGAAAAATATCATTTCCGTATCTGAACTGAAAGAGAGTATTACCGATTTACGAGACAAAAATTATAAGACCACAAGAGCTTTGAAAGATACCGAAAAGAAGATTGATGATAAAACCAAACTTATTGACCAAGCCGAAAAATATTTGAAGCATAAAGACACCTACAAAGCTTATACCAAGTTAAAGAAAAACAAACAAGATACTTTCTACAATGAACACACCGCAGAGATTATTTTATTTGAAAGTGCAAAGAAATATCTGAAAGAGAATTTAGGAGAAAGCAAGACCATAAATATATCCAAGTGGAAATCAGAAGTAATAACTTTGAGGAAAGAAAAAGATAACCTATATTCTCAAATAATAGATATACGAGAAGAAGTCGAACAGGATGAAAGTGTTAGAAACTGTATAGAAAAATTGCTGCAAGAAAAAGGAAAATTATATAAAGAAAGGAAGAATGAGTTAAGAATATAAAACCTTGACAGTTTTAAATTATCGTATTACAATAATTTATATCATTATTGTAATACGATAATTATGATAGGAGGAATGAGAATGTATAAAAAAATAAGTTCATTTTTTATGATAGCAGTGGTAAGCATATTTGTTTTATCAGGTTGTAATTTTACTGTAGAGAACAGTAAAAAAATGAGAGAAGATAGAATTGAAATTTATAATTCAGATAATGAAAAAATCTTAGAGACTCAAGACCAAAAGATATTAGATTATATTTCTAACTTGATAGGTATGAGCACAGAAAAGATGGATGAGAAAAATTACAAAGAATTTTTTAAAGAAATGCCTGAAGATGCAAAGGTTCGCTATCATTATGTATTTATAACAGAGAGAGAAGATAAGGAAGTGAGTAAGGTGGATTTTTATGTATATGAAAATTATCCATATATGACTATGAAGGGGATTCCATTAATTCCAGAATTTACATGGGAATTATCTGAAGAAGATCTTGAACAATTACAACATATAGAAAGAGAAATTTCGAAGGAGTGATTACTGATGGAAAAAAATATTTTGAAAATTATTATTCTATTTGTGTCAGGAATTAAATACTGTCTATATTTTTGTAGTGTGATGATATGTATAGGGACCTTTTTCACAATAGTGTTCAAGGATAGAGTTATTAGTATGTTGGAATTAGAGGATATTGGAGTATTAATGAATAAGGTTACCGCTTTTCCATTTATTATATGGACTTGTTTAAATGCTTTAGCTATTTTAATTTGCACAATTATTTCTATTATAAAATTCCAAAGCATATTGATAAATTTTCAAAACAAAGAATATTTTTCAAAAGATAATTCTAAATACTCTAGAGAAATTTTAATTGCGATTATTATTCTAACAGTTTGTCAAATTTCGGCTCATATTGTTTTTAATTATATGCGAGTTACTGATGTTAGTGAGATTTATAATTTATCGGCTAAAGACTATTTTTTCAATATAATTTTGGGAATAATAGCGTTTGTTGCAATGATACTATTTCAAAATGGAAAGATATTAAAAGATGATTCAGAAAGTATAATTTAGATTATTATGGGTGAAATAGTTATAAATTTAGACAAGATTTTAAAAGAAAAAGGTATGGCTTCAAAAGAATTAGCAGATAGGATTAATATAACGGAAGCAAATTTGTCAATATTTAAAACAGGAAAAGCAAAAGGGGTTCGATTTGAAACATTAGCTAAAATATGTAGAGAATTGAACTGTCAGCCAGGTGATATATTGGAATATAAATAAAAAATTAATTATAAAACAGTAAATAAAAAGTTTACTGTTTTTTGTTGCTAAAAAATAGAAAGGAGGTTAAATAAGATAAAAGAGAAAGCGTCAATAAATCAAAAAAGGTACTTGACAAAACGCTCTCTGGGGAACGAAAAAAGATATAGAGCCATATATGGATGAAAAGTTTCAAAACAATATCCTGCTTACGCAAACAGAACGATTAACTATGAATGGCAGACCGGCTAATCCTAAATATGCTCGTAACAAAAATGTTCTTGTCATTGGTGGATCAGGAAGTGGTAAGACAAGGTTTTATGTAAAACCGAACCTTATGCAGATGCACAGTAGCTATTGCGTAACCGATCCGAAAGGAACGATAGTCCTTGAGTGCGGTAAGATGCTTGAAGATAATGGATATGAGATAAAGATCTTAAATACCATAAACTTCAAAAAGTCTATGAAGTACAATCCCTTTGCTTATCTTAGAAGTGAAAAAGACATTCTGAAATTGGTACAGACAATCATTGCAAATACTAAAGGAGAGGGAGAAAAAGCAGGTGAGGATTTTTGGGTGAAAGCCGAAAAACTCTACTATACGGCTTTGATAGGTTATATCTTCTATGAAGCTCCAAGAGAAGAAAAGAACTTTGCAACACTACTGGATATGATAGATGCTTCAGAAGTAAGAGAAGATGATGAAACCTATATGAATCCGA
>ERZ773005.585-NODE-585-length-26382-cov-18.537737_pt1 | contig 26382 bp, 18 predicted proteins | sample MGYA00580666_ERZ773005 | MGnify/ENA primary metagenome ERZ773005 (study PRJEB29015, sample SAMEA2737999) | human oral metagenome | biome: human oral; feature: human-associated habitat; material: dental | place: China | collected 2061 ...
GACGATCCACTAAATGTACCGCCCGTACCCGCTCCAATCCCCGCTCCACCCGCGCCCGAAGCGTTCGGGAAGAAAAAAGCCACACCGGCCGCCGCGAAAGGCACGCCATAAAAAGGTCCATCACCGTCGTCGGCGTGCTGACATCAAAGCGAAGATACTGAGGTACATACCCAATGACAGGATGCCCCGTATGGGCCCCTTTCGCATCCACATAGTGAAGGTGCCCCGTATGGGGAATTTCCCCTAAAATGGCACGAAGCAGCGTCGATTTTCCCCCGCCGTTGGGGCCTATGACAGCGGTAAGCTGTCCGCAGTGAACGTGCATATTCACCTGAGAGAAAATCTTCTCCGATCCGAAACGGACGCCGAAATCTTCAATTTTTGTACAGCACACCCGAGCACAGTCCTCGCTTGAGTGGGCCCGATGATGTAAAATTGCCTGAAACAAAGGAAACCAGCCTCTCTGGGGAGAATTCTTTTCCTATTTTCTCACATTTGCGCTAAAAAAGGAAGAGCTACCCCTTATCCGTCTCACGAAACTGCCGTCCCCAGCGTAAATCCATCGTCAGCGAACATCGGCGCGAAAGGACGCCCGCTTCAGCGCACATTCCGTCAAATCGGCGCCCTTCCGTTCTCCGCCATACCAGCGGGCAAAACAGGCCCCACCGCACGCGGAAAAATCAGGGCAGGCCGGGCAAAAAGCCATACTTTCGGTGATGAACGCCGCCGTTTCCCGCTGTCGTCCCTCGTCCAACCCGACCACCGTATCCCCGATAAAAAATCGATCATCCCCGACGAAAGAAGAACAGACATAAAATCTCCCCCGAGCATCCACATGGGCCGAAGCCCCATTCATGGCGTGGCAATGCGCGAAGCCGCAGATATTTCCTCTGCCGATCGCCTTGGCCTGCTCCACTTGCGTGAACTTGATCCGCCGCCCCGTGAGCGCAGCTAATTTCTCCGCCCGCACCAGTACCGCCGTCATCGCTTCTTCTACCTTCTCCGGCGGCGCCGCCTTCTGCTCAATCCCGCGGCCCTGTCCCCGGAGAAGATCAAAGCCGATCTTTTTGACGTTTCCTAAAAAATAGGCCACGTCCACGATATCCGCCAACGTCTCCACATTGCCCGCTGTCACCACGCAGGTCAATCCTACACCGATGCCGCGGCGTCCCAGTCGCCGAATGCCCTCCACCGTATCCGCCCATGCACCGCGCCCGTCAAGATAGCAACGCATGGTATCATTCGCTGCCGCGCGGCCATCGAGGCTCACACCGATGCCGAACTTCGCCGCTGCCAGGAAATCTGCCGCCTCCTCCGTGAGCAGCGTCCCATTCGTCTGGATTTGAAGGCGCGCCGGAATCCTCTGCTCGCGAATATACGCCGTCAATTTTCGTATCAGCGGTAGTGCTAAGAGAGGTTCCCCGCCGGAAAGCTGCAATACGAACGCTTCCCCCGGCGCGGCCGCCAAATCAATGGCCCGGCGGCATGTCTCCCAATCCATCATCCCCGCATCCTGCTCCGAAGCATAGCAATATCGACAAACCAAATTACACCGGCCTGTCAGGCTCATGACTAAGAGCTTCAACGGCACCATCCGCTCTGTTCCTTTCTCCAAAGTTATTATGGCCGCCACGCCCTACGGCTCACTGCCCATTCTTTTACCGAATAGGCAAAGAATCGTGATCCACGGTGTTTCGCCGCCAAAAACTATATCGTTTACTATTATACTGCTGTTCAAATTCTCAGTAAAATGTTAAAATAAGAAAAATCCTTTCAGCGGAGGAAACGTCATGACCGGCAAAGAACGACGCCAATACTATACCATCGGAGAATTGGCCGCCCTCTATGGCCTTCCCAAGCAAACTCTCATGTATTACGCCAATGTCGGGCTCCTCGTCCCCACCTTCGTCCACGAAAACGGCTATCGCTACTATGATGTCCGTCAATATTTAGAATTAGAAATCATTTTGAACCTGCGAAAATTAGACATATCGGTGAAAGACATCAAAGTCTTTTTAGATCACCGCAGCCCCGCCGCCCTCACCCGGCTGTTAGAGCGCCAGCTTGCTCTGGGCGATACCATCATTGAAACTATTCACCAAAAACAGCAGAACGTCCGCCACCTGCTGGCGCTGCTAGAAGAACAAACCCATCTGACCTTAAACGTCTTTCAGACCCTCACCCTGCCCGTGCAGCGACTCTTCGTCAGCCCGCCGGTCACAGACCGCGACCCGCAAAACCGGATCACCGCCTTCGCCGAACATACGCAACGGCTCTTTGATCGCCATACCTTCCGCTCCGCTCCCACCGGTTGGATCCTCCGGCAAGACAGCTTCTTTGCCAAAAACTTCCGCGCGACATGGAAATACTTCATTCCCCTCGCCCCTGGGCAAGATGCCCCCGAGGTCACCATTCTCCCCGGCGGTCTCTTCGTCTGCATCTATTTCAGCGGTACCTACTATCGCATGGCCCCAAAAATCCACACGGAACTGTCTGCCTATTTGGAACGGAACCAGCTTCAACCCTCGGGAGACATCTACATTCAGCCCGTCAAAGACGACTGGGAAACCACTTCCTTCGAGCGCCACATTGTAAAGTTCTTCCTCCCAGTGCGCGCACTCCGTGAAGCAGTAGGATAAATCAATAGCCGCGAATGAGATGTTCCTCCGACATATCAAAGACATCCCCATAGGCAGCGTTCGCCAGCCCCTTGATGGCGTAGACTAAATTCTGGGACGCGGCATAGAGATACCGAGCGGGGACAAAGCGCACCTGATGGACGGCGGGAAGCTCTGCCAGCGCTGGATCGCTCAAAAATTTCTCCCGGAACGCTTCCGAGCCATAGCTGTCCACCTCATGCGGCGTTGCTGCCAAAAAGAAGTCCGGATTGGCCTTGACGACGAGTTCCTTCGATAGGAATTCGCCGTTTTTTAAGCCCGCTTTTTCTATCCCGTTTTCTATCCGAGCCCGGGTGCACAACTCATGGTACATAGACCCTGGGCCGCCATAACTCTGCATCTGCGAGATCAGCATCCCCACCGGACGCCGATCCGTACGCGCCGCCAACACCGTGTCAATTTCCGTAAGCTGCCGTTCCATTTCCGCCACAACCTGTTCTCCGGCCGCTTCCTCCTGAAGCGCCTGAGCCACTAACCGTATGGCCGCCTTCGCTTCCTCAATATTATCCGGCCCTTGGCAGACCAGAACCGGATAGCCCAGTTGACGATAACTTTCAACATGATCCGCCGCGATCCACCCCGGCACAATAATGAGATCCGGCTGTGTCTTGATGACCGTTTCCAGAGGAATACTGGTAAACGTATAAATCCTCGTCGGTATCTTCGCTGCCTCCTCGGCAAAAAACGACGACTGGGGATCCGTATCCAGCACATTGACCGCCACCAAATGATCCGGTGTCACCAAACCGGCGATAATGGTATCATACGACAGATTCCCCGACAAAATACGCTGTGGCTTCTTAGGGATATACACCGCCGTCCCCCGGGCGTCGATGACCGTATATCCCGTCTCCTTCGCTCCTTCCTGAACGGCTCCTGTCGGCGTGTGGCACCCAGCGAAACACAGGCACAACAAAAATCCCGTCAAACAACCAAGGAATTTCATCCACTTTCGCAACCCATCATCCCTCATCTGAATGTATCCCTCCGATCCGAGAAAAAATTCACCGGAAATTTTCCCAGCTTCTCCGTTGCAAAAAGGCTGCCGCATCTACCTGCGGCAGCCTTTTTAGCAAACGGCAGATCAGAAACTATATTCTACGCCCACCTCAAACCTACGGCCTGGCGCGGAATACCACGCTTTATTGGGATCTAATTCGTAGCTCTGCTCTGTGTAAAGGCGGTTGAATAGGTTATTGCACTTGAAAAAGAAGTTGACGTTTTCGATCGGGCGGTAATTCATGCCCACATCAAAGACCCAAAACGTATGATAGTCCGCCGCCCCGGCGCTGGTATTGCTTATCGCCTGTTTCCCGCTCCGTGACCCAGATTTCGCGATAGAGCCCCGCGCCGTCAGGTTGCCATTAAATTTTCCTCTCTCATAATCAATCCCAATGTTCCAAGCGCTGCGCGGAACCCGTTCATTGACTGCCGCAGCGCCCGTACCCGGCACTGCTTCTACATACGTATAGGTATAAGCGGCGCTAGCCGTCCATCCGTCACCCAAATAGGTTTTCATCTGAAGATCAAATCCCCGGGCATTTTCCTCACCATAATTCGCGTAAGCACCCGTCTGGCCACTTATCGGGGCGATTTTACCGGCATCATACCCAAAAGCATCCTTTGTCCAACGGCGGAAAAGTTTCATTGAGCCTACGGTACGCGGATTAAATCGATAATTTACCCCCGCCTCTACCGCCGTACCGGTCGAGGCCCGCAGATCTGGATCGCCGTATCTCGGGCTGAAGAGCTGCGACATGTAGGGCGCAATAAAGAAGCGCTTATAGCCCACGAAATAATTCAGCCGTTCTTTCACCGTGTGACCCAAGGTGACGCTAGGCAGCCAAGCGCTGCCAAATCGGGAATTATGATTATATCTCAGGCCGTAAGAAAGCTCCCAATTGTCGTCAAAAGAAAAGATGTCCTGGAAATATAGAGCCGCCGTGGTAATATCCTTACCGGTAAAAATCGTCCCCGCGTAATTATATTCATCCGTCTTATCCCGATACCATTCCCCGCCGGCCACTAATTGATGATGCGCCCCGAGGCGGAAATTCAACTGGTCGCTCAATCCGATCGTGCTGTAATGGTAGATCGCGGGTGCAGTATAAGCGGCCACCGTATGTTTTTTCTGCCACGCCAATTCATCCTGCCGATGCTGATAGTGAAAGACCGACAACTGATTTTCCGCATGATCCCCAAATTTCTGACGATAATTGATGTTCAGCTTATTATTGCTTTTCCTACCTGTATTATATTGCCCCCACTGTTTATCTTTGACTAAATCGCTCCAGCCACCGGTAGGCCGCAGATAATCCGAGGTATAGGTCTGATAGACCACGTTGACGTCCGCTGCATCCCCGAAGTGCTTGCCGATTTTGTAGGTATTATTTGTGGAATTCAGCTGATCGGCGATCTCCCGCCCCCAGCCGTCCTTAAAATCATCCGTGCTTTTCTTTTGCAGACTGATGTCCCAATAAAAGCCGTCCTTACTTCCACGATGGGAAAGATTATACTGCTCTTTGCCGAAACTCCCCCGCAGCGCCGAGAGTGTCGTCCGCATCTTCTCTTTCGCCGGATCCCGCGTGATGATGTTGATGACACCGCCCGCAGCATCCGCACCGTACAGAGTGGAAGCAGAACTCTTTAAGACCTCAATGCGCTCAATTGAGGCCATATTGGAAAGCTCGGCCATCGGCATTTTGCCATACGTTCCCGAGCTGCCATTGATATTGGCCCGCACCCCGTCAATGAGAACAACGACATGATCTGTACCGTTGAGCATCAGGCCGTTAGCGCTGTATGTTTCTCCCGAGTTCCCGTAGATGGGAACCGATACGCCCGGCACATCCCCGTAGTGCTTCCTGCACGCTGGTATAATGCCGCTTTTCGATCATATCCCGGGTGACGACATTGATATTGGCATTTGCTTTAAAGGCCTCTACCGGCGTGCGCGTCGCTGTAACCACGATGTCATCCAAGGCATATTCTTCCATCGCTTCTGTTTGTCCCGCCCCAGAAGCCTCATTCACCGCCGCGTCCGCCGCCAAGGGACAGGCTGTAAACAGCGACAAGCAGATTGCTATCCAATGTCGTTTTTGCTGTCGATTCATGCTATACATCCTCCCATAAAGATAAACTTCTCCGCTTCCTCGCGCATCTGCATCGAAGCTACAATTAAAAATATTATAAACGATATACCCAGTATATAGTCAAGCATTTTATTAAAATATTTCATTTTTTATTCAATATGCAAATGTTCATCCTCAATTATAACAACTATATGGTCAATACCATAAAAACAGCCCGGTCGAGGGAATTTCCCTCGCCGGGCTGTGACGATTTTATTCCTTTACTCTTCTCCCGAAAAAGAAATGTGGCGGTTGTCCTCCTGCTTAAAAGCATCGCCGTAGGCGCAGTAGGCCAACTCCTGAATGCCGAAAACGAAATCCTGAGAAGCGTTGTAGATGTAACTTTCCCGGGGATAGACAAGCGCTCGATGGCGGATGGCCTTCATGGTCTGAAGGGACGGATCCTTGAGGTAACCGTCGATGAATTTCTGGGTGTCGAAATTCCCCCGGTCATCAAAAACAGGCAGCAGCAAAAAATCCGGATCGCTCTTCACCAACAGTTCCTTCGTCAGTTTTTGCCCGTTCCGAAGCCCCACCGCTGCGGTGGCATTGATGACGCCCGCGTAATGGCACATATCATCAAACGAACTGCCCGCGCCGCCGTAACTCGTCATCAGCGACAGCAGTACCACGGATTTCCGATCTTTTTCCGGGATTTTCGCCACCTTCGCCGTGATCTCGTCGCGGATCGCGTCCATCTTCTGGCGAATTTTTTCTCCCTTTTCCCCTTCGCCGATACTCTCCGCCACCAGCCGCAGTGTCTCCTGAATTTCTTCATAGGAATTGGCCGGGCCGCACACCACCACGGGAATTCCCATATCCGTTAGGGTCTGAATCTTATCGTCACTCGTCCAGCCGTTGGCGATGACGAGATCCGGCTGCCAGCTCAAGATCTGCTCCGCTGTCGGATCCGTGACTTTAGTGGGGATCTTTTTCGCCTTCTCCACGATCACGGACTCCTTCGGGTCGTCCAGATAGTGGCTGACCGCCGCCATCTTACTGGTGGAAACCATCCCTAAAACCATTTCGTCCGTGTAGAGGCCCAACGTCACGATGCGTTCCGGCTTGTGGGGAATCTTGACCTGCCGATTTTTCGCATCCGTTACCGTGTAACCCGCATTTTGTCCGGCACTCGGTGTGCCCGGCCCGCCACAGCCTGCCAATACTGCCAGTAAAAAAAGCAGGCTGATCCATCCCGTCAGCCGCTTTTTTAAACTCATGTTTTTCCCTCCTCTATCTGATCGGCGCTCCGGTTTCTTTTCACTCATACCCTTTAATCAAATGCTCATCGCTCAGATCAAACAAGGGCCGCCCGTAGGCCGCGTTCGCCAGCGCTTTAACACTGTAGGCACATTGCTGTGACGCGCAATAAATGTAACGATCCGATACAATGCGGATATTTTGCAGCGCCGGCAGCCCCGCCAGTGCTGGATCGCTTAAAAACCGCTGATGGGCCTCATTGGCGCCGGAAAGATCCACCGTGCGTACCCCCGACACCAAAAAGAAATCAGGGTTCGCCTTTACCACCAATTCCTTGGAAAGCGGATCGCCGTTTTTCAGCCCCAACTTCGCTATCCCGTTCTCCATTCTGGCCCGGGTGCAAAGCACATCGTACATGGAGCCGGTGCCGCCGAAATTTTTCATCTGGGACACTAACATCCCCACCGGTTTCGGTCCGGAAAGGGTCGCTAACACCGCGTCAGTTTCCGCTAACTGCCGATCCATCTCGGCGATGATCCGCTCGCCCTCTGTCTCTCGCCGCAGCGCCTTGGCGATGAGGCGGATATTTTCCTTCAACGTCTCCATGGATTTAATCTTGCCGCAGACCAGTACCGGATAGCCAAGCTGTCGATAACTCTCCACATGATCTGCGCTTACCCAGCCGGGTACAATGATGAGATCCGGCTTCGTTTGAATGATCACTTCCAGCGGCACGTTCAAAATTTCCCGCACCTGGGGCGTGATATTCTTCACTTCATCGGCGATGAAAGATACCTCGGGATCGGTATCCCGGATATTCACCGCCGCTAAATACTCCGGCGGCACCAGCCCCAAAAGAATTGTATCATATCCAGGATTCGCCGCCAAGATCCGCCGAGGTGGGCGGGGGAGGTATACCTCATTTCCCCGGTCATCCACCACTGTATAGCCTTCCCCCGCCTGCTCTTTCAGCGCGCCGCCGCACCCTGTCAGCAAAACCAGCCAAGCCAGAAGCAGTGCCGCCCAAGCGCTCCGCACCCTCAACCTCACCATATTCTTCGCTCCTCGTTCTTAAAAACTACGATCATAAGTGAACATGAAACTCCGGGGCAAAACACGATATTCCATATTATTCAAGGCATCCTCCCGATCTAAAAGATTCCGCAGAGACAGCCGCAACGTATCCTCCGCCGTAGGGCGGTAAGTGAGCGTCAATCCTAAATCGAAACTGTCCGCTAAATGATGATCGGGGCTTTTGGACGATGTACGGGGATAATTATAGTATGCCCATTCCCGCCCAATGTTGGCAAAAAGCCGGGCATCAGCAATAAACTTCGCCTCTTGGAACGTCAACCCTAAATTGAAGATGCATTTCGCCGAATCCTGCTTCCATGTCCCGCTCCGTTCTTTTGATTCGGGATTCTGCCAGGTAAAGCCAAGACTTCCCGTCCAGTTTTTGTCCAACCTCTGCTGCGCGTTGACCTCCAGCCCCACACTCCGCCATTCAGCCAAATTCGTATAGTAACTGCCCCGGTATGTATGTCCTCCCACTCTCCGCTCGGTAGGGATGGAACCCCATTTGTCCTTGACGTTCATATAGAAGACATCCGCATTAAACGTACGTTTCTCGTCCTCAAATTTATACCCAAACTCATAGGACCACGACGACTGGGGTTTCAGATTGGGATCCGCCTCATATTCAAAAGTCAACTTCGCCTTAAAAAGCTGATTAACCTTTGGCATCTCAAAGGATTTACCGATATTCACATAGTAAGAGGAATTTTTGTTGACTTTATACAGCGCTTGAATCTGGGGCAGTATTTGAAAATCCGACTCGAAGCCTTTGCACTTTCCTACCCAATATTCCCGCACGCCGAAAATCATATTAAAGCGATCATTAAATTTATGATCATAGGACTGATAAAGGGCGAAGCTATTGCGGGTACTTTCCTGATAATCCAAACTCTGCTGATCCCGAACCATATTTTCCCGCGTGTAAGTGAACCCTAAGACCAAAGAGTCCCGCCCTTCCAATAAAGACAACCTCTTTTGCACATCGAGATCCACATCGTAGCCTTTGAGGATCAGATCCCTATGGTCCTTGGGTGGATACCAGCTTCGGGCATCCAAGCGGTGGTAACCAAGGGCGCCCCGCCAGCCGGTATCCCGACTGTCATAGACAAGGCCAAAATTATCATAGGCGCTTTCACAATGCACTTTACCTTCCGGCTGAAACACATATTTCTTATATTTCCCGTTTTGATAGCTATAACTGCGCTCTGAACGACTGTAATTAAAGGATAAATCCTTGCCCAAATAGGCATCTAAATAATACCGCGTACCCTGCTTATCGATGATATTCAATTCGGCAATGCCATTTCCCGTCGATCCGGGGCCCTCAATTCTGTTATGATCTTTATTCAGATTACGATGAACGCCAAAATTCACATATCCCGTGCGAATATCTGTCCCCCACTCCCGCTTTTGGTTTCCTGCGCTAACACTGACATTGCCATGAACTCCCTCGGCTTTGCCCGATGGCTTCTTGGTGATGATGTTGATGACGCCTCCCATGGCCTGAGGGCCGTAAAGAACAGAATTTGATCCCTTGACCACTTCAATGCGCTCAATCTCTTCCGGAGGAATATTTGCCAGCGTGGCGACATTCGCAAAATTACAGGGATTACCGTTGACTAAAACCAGTGTCCCAGTATCAAGACCGCGCAGGCGAATGGCCGAAAACATCGTGCCGTAATCGCCGCCGTCGTCCTGATACGATAAACTGTCGGCCTGGGTCAGATTGCGAACGGCTTCAAAAGCGCTCAAATATCCCTTCTCCTGAATTTGTTCCCCGCTGATGATCTGCACATTGGCCGGCGCTTCCAGTACACTTTTTTCCGTGCGCGTCGCGGTGACAACGATCTCATCCAGCGAATATTCCTTTAAGTCCTCGCTCGCCTTCTCCGCTGCCTGCGCCAAAAATGGATACCAAGCACAAGCAGACAGTGTTAATGCTGCCAAAATCTTTCTTTTCTGCTGTTTGTTCATTTCCTATCACTCTCCAGCATAAATTTTCAGCTTTTCGTATCGCTCATTGCCCTTTTCATGACATTCTGACAAGCACAGACCATCATGCCTCTATGCTGCCTTTTCCTATCACTCCTCGTAGCAGGCGCGGTAGATATCCTCCACACATTCCACGATATGTTGGGAGGACGAGAGCATGTGCTTGTCGGGGATGGGACGAAGGCGCTTATTCTTGATAGCTTTGACGGTTTGCAGGGCCGGATCGCTCAGGCACTCCTCTATATACGCCTGTACGTCACCGCCCCGCCAATCCCAATCCGGCAGAAAGATCACGTCGGGATTGATCTTGATGATCTGCTCTTTGGGGAGGAGCTGATTGCCTTGAATATTCACCTGTGCCGCGCCGTTGACCACCCCCGCTAATCGGCAGCAGTCGTCGTAGGCAGTACCTTTGCCGCCGGTGCCGCCGCTCACGGTCAGACGGTAGACCACCACGCGCTCGTTTTGGGGAATCTGCGCCGTCTTCGCTGCGATAATCGACAGCCGCCGCTCCATCTCCGCCACCAAGGCTTCTCCTTTTTCCACCTCGCCCACAATGACCGCCAAATCTCGGATCAGTTTTTTCGATTCCTCTACCTGATGAATGGTTCGGCTGACAAATACCGGCATACCCATTTCCCGCAAGGCGCGCACGAGATCCGGCGACTGAGATTCGGGAATGACGATGAGATCCGGCTGAAGCTTCATCAGATATTCCAGCGTCGCCTGTGCCCGCTCCGGTACTTTTGCCGCCGCTTCGGGAGGAATATTGCTGATGAGAGGATTACTCGCGAACTTGCTGAATGCGGCAATTCTTTCCGTCCCCAAGAGCGCGAAGAGAACATCATCGCCGCGCATGGAAAGCGACACGATCCGCTGGGGCGGCACGGAAAGAGTCAGCGCCTGCCCCTCTGCGTCCCGCAGGCCAAAATAGTTCTCGTTTTCCACCTCGCTGAGCCCGTTCTTTTTCACCGCACACCCGGAAAGAAGCAGCAGGATCGACAGGAGAAGGATAGCCGCTGTTCTTTTAGAAAGAATACTCATAACTTAGGAGATAGTTGACGGGCAGGAGGATGTTATTCCATTTGTTGACTGAATCTTCCCGATCAAGAATGTTGTTGATCTTCAGCCGAAGAGTCTGATTCTGATCTGGACGATAAACAAAGTTGGCATTCAGTTGACTGTAGTTGGGAATATTCCCTAAGACGCCGTGGAGTCTATACGCATCATCTTCTCGATCGGCCAAGTAGAGCCAATTAATATTGCCCATGAATTTCCCTCTCGTGTAACTTATCCCGGCAATGCCCTGAAAGCGGCTGTTTGCCTGCACCCATAATCCGCTGGCGCCCCGTGTCTGAGGATTGGAGAAGCTCAGTCCTAAATTGAGCGCCCAGTGATCATCCACTTGATGGTCGTATTCCATTTCGATGCCGGTATTACGGAAATCATCCACGTTGGAAAGATAGTCTGTATTCGCCGCTGTCTTTTTCCATTGGAACGCATCCTTGATGCGCATGTGGTAGAGCGCCGCCTTGAAGGAATCGCGGCGGCCTACATATTTATAGCCGGTCTCGTAAGTCCATCCCTGCTGCGCTTTCACTTGACTCACATCACCGTCCTTTTTGCTGAAAAACTGATTGATAGGTGCGACTTCGTAGGCTTTGCCGATGTTGATATACCAAGATGAATGATCGTTAAATTTGTAGTTCGTCTGGAATTGAGGCAGAAAAATGTTTTGCGTCTTAGAATAATCACTGATGTGTTCGCCGCGCAGTCCCAACGTCATCGTAAAGCGGGGTGCAGCCATCCATGCGTAAGAAGCGTACAAGCTCTCGCTGGTGCGATGCGTGTTAATCCAGAGCGTCTTATCCGAAGTAAGAAGCCCATAGGCACTTTCTCGAGAGAATGTTACTCCTAAAATGAAATCGTCCTTTCCGTCACGCGGCTTCCATTCCTTCTGGGTGTCCCAAGTAAGGCCGTCCATCGTATAGCGTTCACTGATCTCATATTTTTTACTCCCATAGGTATATTTGTCGGAATAGGAGCGCCGCTTGTTATAGGCTAAGGTAGAGCGCAGGCCGAGACCAGCGTCCTTATACTCCAAGTTGATATTGTTTCGGGTGTCCCGAACATGGTAGTCGATATGGTGTGTCCCATTGGCGTTATATTGTGCCCGGTTCAAGTTCATGTCATTATACGACCAATTAAGGTTAAAATTCTTCCCAAAATCAGCCGTAACATAAAAGGCATTGCGCCCACTGTTGTACAGACCCCACATACGATTCGGCTTCGGCACACCAGTCGCATTTGTCAGCCCGTACAGAGATGAACGGTCGATTTCACCGATAAAATAACGTTTAAAAATGAAACCAAACTGCCCGTTACCAGTAGAAATCGTATAATCCTTATTGTAATTTCCGTAGGAAGCCGCTAACTTTGTCGTTGTGAAGTCACTGCCCCGCTTGGTAATGACATTCACCGCGCCACCGATGGCAGCCGCACCGTAGAGAGCGGAGCTGGCCCCTTTAACCACCTCAATGCGCTGAATAGCCTCGGGGAGAATGTTATTAGTGCTGTTATAATTGAGGAGATTCACCGACGCGCCGTTGACCATAGCTAAAGTCCCTTTGTCCAATCCGCGAACAATGGTACGCGTCGCACTCATGGCGTACTCCATACCGCTGTCGCCCCAAGAAAGGCTACTGAAACCCGGCAGCCGCTCCATAGCTTCGTAGCTGTTCGCCGCCCCGATGCGCTCCATGTCAGCGGCTGTCACGATCTCTGTCGCCGCCGGGGTGTCCACTTCCCGCTTTTCCGTGCGGCTGGCGGTGACGATGACATCGTCCAGAGAATATTCGGCCAGGGTATCGCCTGCCGCAGGTGCTGCCGCAGCAGCACTTGTCAACGGTGTCAGCGCGCCGCCACTAACCATCAAGAGACTCATCAGAACCCTCTCCGCCAATTTCTTTCTCCCGTAAACTGCCTTCCTCGTTTTCATCAAAGCATGACCTCCCTGAAAAATGATGTACTTTATATTTTGGCTGCAGGGCAACGGACGAATCCTCAGCCCGAAGCGTCGCCGCGGCTTTCCAAATCCCCTTCCAACTCCAAATAGAGACGCTGCAGTTCGTCCTTGACTTCCCCCGCGGGCGACCACATCTGCCGCTTTTCCGCCTCCAAGAGTTTTCCGGCGATGCGCTGCAGAGCCCACGGATTAACCTCCCGCATCCACGCCTGCATCTCCGGATCCAGTGCGTATTTCTCCGCGAAACCATCATACATCCAGTCTTCCATCACCTCACTGGTACAGTCCCAAGCGTAGGCGTGAGCGACAATGCCCGCCAAATCGGAGGCACCTTTATAGCCGTGCTTTTTCATCCCCTCTAAGTATTTGGGATTCATGGATTCCCCCCGATAAACGCGGCGAAATTCCTCGTCAAGACTCTTCGTCTCCGCCCGCGCCCGATCCGCTGTATCCCCGATATAACAGCGCGGCGCTTTTCCCCGCAGGCTGTGAACCGCCGCGTTCATACCGCCGCAATAGGCGTTGAAATCATCGGAATTGAGCAGATGAATTTCATGATTATCCATGTTCTTAATGGTAACCTCTACGCCGCTGAGCCGCCGCCGAAAGAGATCCGGCAGAAAATCTCCGGCGTTCTCGCTGCCGTACACATGCGCCCCCCAGCGGACGTAGACATCGGCGATGTCATGGATATTTTCCCAGTTCTTCTCCTCGATGAGGTGTCCCACTCCCGCGCCGTACCCCCCCGGCGGGCAGCCAAACATGCGGTACATCGCCCGTCGGCGGGCCGTCTCGCCATCCTGTCCGGCCTCCTTTAGCGCCGCCGTATCCTCCTCCACATGCTTGCGGATATAGTTCTCCTCGAAGGATTCCGAAAGTTCCGCTACCATTTTCACCGCCTTTTCCAGCCATTCTACTGCCACATGCAGCGTATCGCGGAAAAGGCCGCTGATCCGGGCGGTAACGTCGATGCGCGGGCGCTGCAGCTCCGCAAGGGGCAGCACTTCCAGCCCGATGACCCGGCGGCTGCCCCGCTGCCAAACGGGGCGTACCCCTAAAAGATAGAGAAACTCAGCGATGCACTGCCCGTTGGTTCGCATATTGGAATCGCTCCACAGCACGATGCCCACACTTTCGGGATAATGCCCCTCCTCGGCAATGAAGCGCGACACCGCCTGCTCCGCTAACTCCACTCCCAATTCCCAAGCGATGGGAGTGGGCAGCGTATCGGGACTGACACCGTAGAAATTACGCCCCGTAGGTAAAATGTCGATGCGCCCGCTGGTAGGCGACCCGCCCGGACCCGGTTCAATATATTCCCCGGCCAGCGCCCGCAGGGTATTCGTCATCTCCTGCCGCGTCTTTGCTAAATTGGGCGCGACCACCTCAGCGATAAAGCGCAGCACCTTCCCTAAATCACGCCGGAAATCTTCCGCCGCGTCCTTCGCCCACGCCGTTACACCCGCCGAGGAGAGCAGCGCCTCGATGCCCGCCGGAGAAAAATCCCGCTGACGGAGGTACTCAATCCATTCTTCCGCCGTCTGCCAGATCTCATCCAAAAGCGTCGCGCCGCTTTTATCCGTTCCCGGAAGGATCTCGCCGCTCTTTTTCTCCAAGGCATAATAATCGAACCCTTTCGCCTGCGCCATCACCTGCGGCAAAGCGGGAACCGGTTCCTCCCCCGACGCCCCGGCACTCTCCGTCCGCGTGAGAGCCGAGATGGCCTCGGTGAGGGTCCGCCCTTCCGGCGGCTCCCCTAAAATGTGAAGCCCGGCGCGGATTTCCATGTGCTTGAGCTTGCTCAGATAGGCATGGACGCGAAGAATATAGCTGCCTTCGTCCTCGCCGTCCTTCTTCGGAATGTCCTCCTCCAAATGAAGCGCCGCTACCTTTTCTCGAATGCGCTCCGCCACCACTCCGGCGTTCTCCGGCTGGCTGACCTTAAAGTGCGCGTACTCTTCCACCAAAAGTTCCAGCTCTGCTAATTCGTCATAGGTTTCAGCCCGGCTCTGGGGCGGATTCAGATGGCCGATGAGGCAGGCCGCGCCCCGCCGCTTCGCCTGAATCCCTTCCCCCACGATGGTGACATAATAAGGATAGATATCCGGCAAATCCCCCAAGGCCAATTCAGGATAGCAGAGATGCGACAGACCCGCGTTCTTTCCCGGCAACCACTCCAAGCTGCCGTGCGTCCCCACATGAACCACCGCGTCCGCCTGCCACTGATCGCGGATCCAGGCATAATACGCCAAATAATGGTGCGGCGGCGGAGAAGCGGGATCGTGGAGAATCTTCGCCTTATCCTCGCCGAATCCCCGGGGCGGCTGCATCGTGATTAGCACATTGCCATTGATGGTACCGGGAACAATGAGATGATCGCCATACAAAAACACCGTTCCCGGCGCCTCGCCCCACGCCGCCGTCAATTCTTTCTGCGTCTGGGGCGCAAAGGAATCGAAGAGCGCGGCATAGTCCTCCTTAGAAACCTGTCCCACGGCCCGCGCCATATCCGTTTCCGTCAAAAAACGCCGGTCGTTCGTAATTCCCGCCAACAATCCTTCCATCAGTTCTTTCCCATCCTCAGGCACATGATCGATGGTATAACCCGCCGCCTTCATCGCCCGCAGGAGCAGCGCCACACTGGCCGGGGAATCCAGCCCTTGGGCGCTGCCGATGGTAGAATTATCGGGGGGATAATTGTGAAAGATGATGGCGATTTTTTTTGCCGCGTTTTCCTTTCGCCGGAGGCGGCACCACTTCTTCACCTTCGCCGCTAAAAACCGAATGCGCTTCTCCATAGGCTTATAGTAGACGTAACCCTCGGCATCCCGCTCCTTACTGGAAACGGGCACCCCATGGATCACGCCATCAAATTCCGGCTCCACCACGTTGCAGGAAAGCTCCACGGGCGTCAGCCCCATAAGGTTCTCCGCCCATTCCTCATAGGGGCGCAGGAGATTGTACGCCTGGATCACCGGCACGTTGAGCTTGCGGAAAAAAACCCCGTCGTTCTGACTGCTGACCGTCAGCCCCACCTTGAAGGTATTGACGATGGCATCTAAGATGCACACCCCATGGTCAAAAAAATACCTCTCCCCTAAGCGGCTGATCCCCTCCACCTTCGCCAGGGGATTATCCGCCCACAGAGCAAAGACCGGGATCGGATACAGGCCGCTCCCGGCCAAATGGCGAATGATGGCGTCGAGATAAGCCGTATCCCGCCAGACCCAGCTCTCCCGCGAAAAGAGGAGCGCCACCGCGCTTTCCCCCGCTCCCCGCGGACGATACGCCTGATACGCCGTCAGGGAATCGAAAATCTGCTCCGTCCCCGGATCGTATATCCCGCTCCACGGTAAAGACGCGGGCGGCTCCGCCGTCACCGCCGCCCCTAAAAATTCCCGGGCGATGTACCGCCACAAACTGCGATAATTTTTTATCCCCCCGTATTGAAGATACTGCCGCAAAGTATCCATCTGCTCTGGAGTAAGCTCCTGACAACAGGTTCCTTCTATCGAGGCGCTGGCTAAAAAAGCGAAAGGGCCGCCCGTTTTTTCCCGAATCTTACGAATCGCCTCCGTTATGTCCGTCGTGTAGATCGTGCCCTGCCAAAAAACGAAGACCACCGCCACTTCGGAAATCTCCCGTCGCATCTCCGGCGTCAAGGCGCTGGCGGAATCGAAAAGATGAACGCCGCTGGAAATTTTCTCGGGCATCTCCGCCATCTTCCATGCCTTGCGCAGCATTTGCCCCTGCCGCTCCACGTTGCAAAAAAGAAGAATCTCCTTCATTTGGCCGCCTCCCATCGATTTTTCTATCGGCAGAATTCCCATCGTAAGCTTTTGCCCTGCTTTCCCCTTGATCCAGGGCCCTCACGCCCCACAAAACCAAGTGCCGAAAGTCATGTGATTTGTGTTAGGGTTGTATTATAAACCGTATAGCTGTCATACAGTCAAGAAAAGAGCCCTCTCGCCTGTATAATAAGGCAAGAGGGCTCTCTTGTTGATCGAAAAGTGGTCAGAATTTCTGAGTGTAGCTCAGGAGATAGTTGATCCCCGGGGTGTACCACGCGGAAGAGGAATGCATGGTATTATCCCGACGGTTCAGGAGATTATCCACGGTCAGTTTAATCTCGCTCCAAGCATCCGGCATATATCCTAACGTTAATGTTGTCAAGAGATACGGCTTCGTTTGATACGAATGTTCATCCGAAGGCGTCTGGACGCGATCTGCCAAATAGGAGAAGGTCAGCGCCGCCTTCATCTTATTCCGCTGGTAGTTCATTCCGCCAACCAACTGGATCTTCCCAAACTTGCGATCCCAATACGCTTTCGTATTGCTTTTTACTTCCGGGTTTTGCAAGGTCAGGCCGTAATTGTAGGAAAAGCCATTCTTGCCTGCAATGTCGCAGGAAAATTCAAAACCCGTATTGCGAAAATCCTGATTCGTGTATTTCCAACTAAGGCCAAATTTTTTATCCACATTGGCGGAAATATTATCCTTGATCTTTTGATGGAAGATCGCCGCCTTCCAGGTGTGACCGCCGCTGACATTCTTCCAGCCGATCTCATAATTGATTCCTTTCTGGGGTTTGAGATCAGGATTTGATGTACCGGTGGCGTTAGCCGGGAACATCTGCCCAAACTGGGGCATGATGAAAGACTGGGAGATGTTCAGGTACAGGTTATTGTCTTTGTCCATCTTGTGGATGAACTGGCTGGAAGCGCTGAAATTATTATAATTCATATTCTTCGTCGTGCCGCTGGTCCATGTCTCCCGCGCCCCTAAGATAAATCTGTTCTTCTCGTCTATGGTCTGCTCCCATTGACCAAAAACGCCCCATTGATTACGTTCATATTCCCTGCCAGTTTTTGTATATACAGTGGACAAAACTTGGTAGACTTCATGCTTTCCCGAGATGCCAAAAATCAGGCTTCCTTTATCGCCCAACTTCCATTCATGCTGCCCGTCAAATCCGTAGGTAATATGCTTTTCCTTGGTGTTATAACGTTCATATGTCTTGCTAAGATCTTTATTGAGCGCTGGATTTTTCTTTTTCTCATCTTTACGCCATGTATCCCCATCGGATTCAATCGTGCTGACATTGTAATAGGCACTGCCCTCCCAAACCTTATCTCGGTAATTGACCTGCATGGTATCCCGTATGGTTGTATATTTTCGGTCATAAATGAGTTCCCCCACGCGTAAAGAACGAGGTGCTGACATACCGAAAGCCGTAGCAGACAGCAGATATTTATCATAACTCACTGTAGATTCATGGTGACTATAAATAACATTGAATCGTGGATTTGCCTGCCAAGTAAGCCCTAAACTCTCATTCTTAATATCCCGAGCATTAAATTGCGTGACACCTAACAACCGTCCCTTTGTCGCGGGAACGATACTGATCTCATCACTTTCGGAAATATCATTCAGCCGATCCCATTTGTTCACGTCATAAAAAGCCGCAATGGACTGATTGCCTTCCTTGGCCCCCACATTGACGTGGTACTTCTGCTGCCCGTAATTGCCGAAGCCTACCGTCCAGTTATTGTCCGGGCCTTTTTTCGTGATGATATTGATGACGCCTGCCATGGCTTCGCTTCCGTAGAGAATGGAACCGCCGCCCTTGACGATCTCTACCTTCTCAATGGAATCGGCAGGGATCTCCTGCAGATTATAGAGGCCGCGTCCGGAAATCGGATTGCCGTTGACCATCACCAAGGTACCATTATCAATGCCGCGAATGGTAGCCTTGTTGATCATCGTTCCCATGGAAGCGCCCAGCGGTGCAAACGACGCGAAAGAAACGCCGTTGACCTTCTGGATCACCTGGGCCGCGTTTTGGGCGCCGCCGCGCTCGATCTCTTCCCGGGTAATGACGTCCGTGGACATGGGCACATCCACGTCCCGCTTCTCCGTCCGCGTGGCGGTAACCACGATCTCATCAAGGCTGTATTCCTCCAAAGCTCCCGATTGTCCCCCCCCAGAGGACACGGGGGCTGCTTCCGTCACCGGCAGACTCACCGTCAGCGCCGACAGCGCCACAGCGGTTAAAATGATATTTTTCTTACGTGTTGTCATGCTTTCTTTCACTCCCATTCCCATTTTTACCGAAGCGTACCCGATAAGCCCACGCCTCTTCATGAAAAGATATACGAATACGAATTATACTATAAACGATATAGTGGTCATACGGTCAAGGAAAATCACCGCCGGCATGCCCCCAGCAGAAAATTTCCTTAAAGTTTCTCGGCGGCCGTCAAACGCTGCTCATAAAAAAACACCCTCTTCCGAGGGCGCCGCGACGCTGACAAAAGTGGGATGCACGCCAAATACGCACTGCCGCTACCGTTCCCATCCCAACGCCCGGCGCTGAGTACGAACTTTTTCATCCCATTCATGGAAAGAAGCAGGGAGAAATTCATGCACCAAATAGTCCGGGCGCACCGCATCAACGATGCGCCGGACGGCGGCGGTGGTAAAGGGACGGTGCCAATCGACCCGGGTGACATAGCCCATGATCTCACTGGTCTCTGCCGGCCAACGTTCACCTTGGTGCGCCTCCCTCATCGCCCGAACATAAGCGCCCGACAAGGATTGATGAAGGTGGAGGCCGTAGACTTTCTCCTTCAGGCTGCCCAATGCCTCATAGGCGGCCACAACGAAATCCGCACCCTCTTGTTCGTTGATAAGATCAAGATTCGTACACATGAGATGTCCCGTATCCAGCATGAAGCCGCAATTGGGGTGCTTCGATCGGGTTACTAAACGCTCCGCTAAATCCGGCCGCCGGAAGGTCAGCCCCGGCCACCAGAGATTTTCAAAGAGAAGCCGGCAATCCGCCGGAATCTCCTTCGCCAAGGCCGCTATCAATTCCAGCGTCGCGTCGATGACCTCTTCGTCGGTGATGGTCATAAACGGCCGGGCCGACAGCTCGCTCATGGGGGCCTCGGAAACGTGGAGAACGAGATACTCGGCCCCGGCGGCAACCGCGCTCTGGATATTCGCCCGCCACACTTCTACCCAGTCCTCCACGCGAAGGGCCCCGAAGGTTTTCCTTACAGCCGCGTCATCGCCGTAATCCCGTGCCATTTTCGCCGCGTCCTGCCGCCAGAAGCTGACCCACGCCGGCCAGAAACGAAGATGAACGCCATGAACGAGTGCTGCGGGAAAAAAGCTCTCATCCCGCGGCCCGTAAAGAAAAAGTTCCAGCCCGTCCAGATGGTGACGGGCTAAGAAATCCTCCAATGCCGCCTTTTCGCCCCCTAAAAGGTTTTCCACCTCATGGGGAATATTCGAAAGGTTGACCAATTCGAGCATGAAGTGTCCCCTCCCCGATACGCGCTGCTCTCGTCATATAGCCGAAACCTGCCAAAGTGCATTTTACTTACTCATTATAGCGCCGATAGACGGCCACGGCAATCGCTAAGAATACAAGCCCCAGTGTCAAGAGGAGAGAGGCCTCCCAAAAGAGATCCGGCGTAAAAACAGGACTTCGCATAAGGCGGTTAAGCGCTCCCACGGGAAAGAGCATGACGACGTACTGGATGGATTGGGGCAGATTTTCCACGGGAAAAAAAGACCCGCCGAAAAACGTCATGGGCATAATGAAAAAATTATTCACAAAGGCTACGTCGTCAGGCATTTTCACTAAGAGGCCTACGATGCACCCCAAGGCGCCGAAGCAAAACGACCCCAACACCCCGCCGATAAGAATGGAGAGCGTCAGATGCCCCGCATCGAAAACCAGCCACGCCATGAGAAAGATGAGGCCGCCGAAGAACAGCCCCCGCACTACCCCTGCCATCACGATCCCTAACATGACCTCGAAGGGCCGAACGGGGGATAGGACCACGCTCTGAAACACATGATAATACATCTTCCCCACGCTGATGGAGTTGGCCGTCTGCTGAAAGGCGTTGAGCATGATGGTGATGGCGACGATGCCCCCGGCCAAAAAAGGGAGATAGCCCCCGGGGACATCCACGCGCCCGCCGAGACCGAAGCCAAAAGCGAAAAGATAAATGAAGGGGGCGATGATGCTGGAAAACACATGGCCCAAGCGTCCGATCTTCTTATACATGGTCAGCCATTCCCGATAAAAAACCGCGTACCAGCCCATGTCACACCCCCTCTCCCCGGGCCAGCCGGATGAAGAGATTCTCTAAATCCTGCGCGTCGCAGCCAATGCGCCGCTGGAGATTTTCCTTCGTATCGGAAAGCACAATCTCCCCGGCGCGAAAGATGGCGATGGCGTCGCAGAGCCGCTCTGCTTCCTCCATGTAGTGCGTGGTAAAGATGAGGGTCTTGCCCGCCGTGCGCAGATCATCAATGATGTCCCAGATCACCGCCCGCACATCGGGATCGAGGCCCACCGTCGGCTCGTCCAAGAGAATGAGTTCCGGATCCGGCATGAGGCTGCGGGCGATGAGGACGCGCCGCATCATCCCGCCGGAGAGGGAGCGCACCGTCTTTTTCCGCATGTCCTGAAGCTGAAACCGCAGGATGGTTTCCTCCACCCGCGCCGCTAAATTTTCCACACCGAAGAGCATTCCGTAAACCTTTAAGGTCTCCTCCACGGTAAACTCCCGATCTAAATTATTTTCTTGGGGAATAAGCCCCACGCGCCTCTTCAGGGCGGGAGACCGATCCCCCGTGGCGTCTTCGCCGAAGAGAAACAGCTTCCCCGAGGATGGCTTGCCCAATCCGGCCATCACCTTCATCAAGGTGGTCTTTCCCGCGCCATTCGGCCCTAAAAGGCCAAAAACGCCGCCGCAGGGGACTTTCAGATTCAAGGGCTTAATAACCGTATGACAGTCATACACTTTGGTGAGTTCGATGGTCTCAATCGCTAAATGTTCCGCTTCCCTCATGGCGTCACCGTGAGAGATCGTGGGCTTTGTGCCGCAGGAGGTAGAGGAAATACGGCGTGCCCAAAAGGGCCGTCATGATGCCGACCCGCACCTCCATGGGGGGAACGATGACCCGGCCGATGGTATCGCAGAGAACGAGGAAGATTCCCCCTGCCAACACTGCCGCAGGAAGGAGACGCCGATGATCCGGCCCCACCACGAGGCGCATCATGTGCGGCACCACGAGGCCAACAAAGCCGATATTCCCGCTGATGCAGACCCCCGTCGCCGTCACCAGTGAAGCTAACGTCAAAAGCCCCAGCCGGTAGCGAGCCACGGGCATCCCCACCGCTCGGGCCTCCACTTCGCCTAAAACTAAAATATTGAGATGACGCGCCATGAGCAGCATGACTAAAATACCCAGGCAAATGGGGCCTACCCCCATAAAGACATGTTCCCAGCGGCGATAATCAAGGCCGCCGATGGTCCAGAAAAGATATTCCTGCAATTTCTGTTCATTGATGACGGTGAGGAGCCCGGCGGTAATGGCCCCCAAGAGCATCCCCACCACGACTCCGGCCAAGAGCAGGGTCATGACGGGGATCTTGCCGTGGCGCATAGCCAAAAATACTGTCAACGTCACCGCCAAAAGGGATCCGACAAGGGCAAAAATCGGCATGGCAAACATCGTCGTCTCGGAAAAACCGAAGGCGATGGCCACCACCGCTCCTACTGCCGCGCCGCTGGACACGCCGATGATGCCGGGATCGGCCAAAGGGTTGCTGAAGATGCCCTGCATGACTGTGCCGGACGCCCCTAATCCCGCCCCTACCATAAGTCCCACTAAGGTGCGGGGCAGTCGGATGTGCCACAGCACTGCCTGCTGCTCCGGCGTCACCACGACATCAGAGAAAAAGGGCAGTCCTGCCGTCTGGCAGAGAAGCGCCACGACATTGCGAAAGGGAATATCGATCTGCCCCCAAGACAGGGATAAAAGGGATACCGCTAAAAATGCCGCCGCCATCAAGACGGTAAAGGCCGGCAGTGACAGTTTTTTCAAAGTGATCATAGTCTCTCCTTTCGGCCGTCGCGGATCATCTGCCGAACCGCGTCATTCCACAAACATTCCTGCACATAGCCCGCCCCCCGTAGCCCCATGAAGGGAAGTTCCGTCAAGCGGATATGCTCCTCCACGGGATTCGCGACGGGAAAAAACTGCACCTCTTTGCGTCCCGCTCGCCGCAGGAGCTGGTTCTCACTGCTGCTTCCCAAAAGGAGACCGGAGGAAAGACGCCCCAAGACCGCTTCCACCTGGACGGCGGCCTCGGCGGGACAGACCGCGTCCACCAAATCCCCCATGTCCGGCGCGATGGCACCAAAACGCGGCTGCTGGACGATCACCGTCAGGCGCCCCATATCGGCCCACTCCCCCCGCAGAGCCGCCGCCAATCCAAAGGCGGTAGAAGGCGGCGCGGCCACCACCGCTTCCTCAAACCACAGCTCGCCCCAAACCATCTTGAACTCGTTGAGGAAGAGAAAGAGCCGATCCCGCTCCTTATCGCAGACCGAAAGGGCCACGTCTAACTTTTTTCCGGGCAGCGCCGTCCCCACAGCTTCCAGCCACGCGCGGGTCCCGGCCACCCCGTAGGGAAGCCGCGGCGCAATGAAGGGGATCCGGTACTCTTTTTCCATGCGTTCCGCCAGCGGGCGGCCTAATTCTTCATGTACCACGATGTTAAGCGCCGCCTGGGTGAGCCGCGACAGCCCCGCCGCTTCCGTGCCGCCGCCGGGACAGGCGTTTACCTCATAACCGGCCAAGTTCAGGAGGCGTTCCAACTCCCGCTGGTCGTTCATCCCGTTGCAGTATCCCGGCGTCAGCCCCAAAAGATTCACCCGCCGCCACGAAGTATCCGGCATGGGAGGCGGCGACAGCACATCAAGCACGGCCGCCGCCGCTTTGGCATAGCCTTCAGCAAATCCGCCGGTAAGCCCGCCGCTGTCAAAGACCACCACTGGGCAGCCAATCCCCATCTCCCGGGCGATCCCCGCCATATCATCGCCGATGAGGCTGGCGGAGCAATTGCTCTCAATGCAGAGGAGCGCCGGAGGCTTTTCTATATAAGGGGCCAATGTGTCCCGCAGATACTCTTCCGTGCCGAAAACAATGGCCTCGTTGTCCAGCTGCGTGCAGACCATCCGCTGAGAAAGGAGCGGCTGACTGTCTTCCAAGTGGCGCATAGCGTAAAAATAACACCACATGGGACCGTTCACCACGATAGCCGCGTCCGGAATCCCAGCGAAGAACGCCGCCGCCCCCGCCAAGGCACAGGTATCAGCATGCCAGCAGACATCGCTGAAATGATCCGTTTTACGCATAGATCAGACCTCCCCGGCTCAACTGGCGATGTTGAATCCGCTCCATCGCCCGCAGAATATCTCCCTCGCTCTTCCAACCCGCGCCGGAGAGAAAAGGCAGATAGACCTGCCGCACGTCGGTACGCAGGAGTTCATGGGTCGTCAACACATAGTCCGCCATCCCCACCGCCCGTTCAAAATTCTCCCCCGCCAAGAGAGGTGCGGACGTGCACCGACGCACCTCGCGGAGAATTTTCTCCCGTTCCTCGTCGCTGTAGCAATCGAAGAGCTGCACTCCCAAAAGCTCCACCCCTAATTGGTTAAGGAGAAAAAACAACTCGTCCGGCTGAAAATACTGCGCCATCCGCCCGGCGCAGAAGACAGTTTTTGTCCCCGCCAAGCTTTTACGCCCCGCAGCAATGGCCGCTTCAAAGGCCGCTTCCTCGGCGGCGACAGCCCGATCCGCGGCTGCTGTGTCGCCAGTGACCTCGCCCAAGCGCCGCAGCCAAGCCAACGTCTTTTGAAAGCCGATGGGGTAAATGTCGCCTAACACCGGCATGTCAAAGCGCCGCCCGATTTCTTCCGCCAATTCGATGAGCATTTTCTGCCGAGAATCCTCAGCGCGACGTCCCAAAACGATAATCAGCGATGCGGAAGACGCCTTTTCCAGCGCATCCAGCGAGAGGAAGGAAGGAAAGTGTGCCGTGATCCGAAGGGAAAAATGCGTCAGCAGTTTGGAAAGCGTCTGCACATATTCGCCGTAAATGCCGCCGCAGTCTCCCACTAACATCACCGTCCCCGGCTCCTTCGGCTGGGACTTCATGAAGCGGTCGGCAAGAAGCCGGGCCGCATCAATATAGCCCTTGAAATATTCGCCGTCCAAAAAACCGTGCGCCGTAACCGCCATCACGGGAATGCCCATCTCCTCCTCCATCTCCGCCGCCACCGCCTCCGTATCATCGCCGATGACGCCCGACACGCAGGAATTGGCGATGAAGATCGCCCGGGGATGATATGTTTCCACCGCATAACGGATGGTGCGACGCAGGCGGTTCTCCCCGCCGAATACAGCTTCATCCTCTTCCAGATCTGTGGAAAGGAGCGGCGTCGTCTGGAGCTGACACTCACCCAGCGCTGTCGTCAGATTGCGGTAGTAAGAATTAATATCCATGCGCCGAGCCACATGCGCACAAGCGCGGGGGCTGTGAAAGATCACCACCGCGCCTTCCACATAGGAAACGGCCCGCCATACGCCCGGCATACTGCAGCTGCATGCATTGCGGCGCTTCATGACTCGCTTCGCTTCAATTCCCATAGCGTTCCACCATTTCTTCCAACGCTTCAAACGCCATGGGCTGCGGGATCACCACCTGCGTATTCTCGTCAATGGCCGAGGCCAACCGGCGATACACCTCTGCTTGGGGCGACTGGGGTGCGTATTCCAGCACGGTCTGCCGATGAATCTCCGCGTCGTGTACCACGGCTTCCCGAGGAATGAAGACAATGAGCTGTGTTCCTAACTTTTCCGCGAAAGCCCGAAGCAGTTCTTCCTCGTGTGCCACCTTGCGGCTGTTGCCGATGATGCCCCCTAACTTCACCCGGCCCCGGGACGCAAATTTACGAATGCCCTTGGCGATGTTATTCGCCGCGTAGAGGGACATCAGTTCTCCGGAGGATACGATGTAGATTTCCTCGGCGTACCCTTCCCGGATCGGCACAGCAAACCCGCCGCAGACTACATCTCCCAAGACGTCGTATAGCACCAAATCCGTATCGCCTAACGCCTCAAGCTGGCGTACCTTCTCCAACGCCACAATGATGCCGCGCCCGGCGCAGCCCACCCCCGGCTCGGGGCCTCCGGCCTCAATACAGCGGATGCCGTTGTAGCCGATATTGACGATCTCGTCGGCCTTAATGTCGCCGCCCTTGCGCTCCCTTTCTAAATCCAATACCGTATGACGGCAGATATGCCCTAACAGAAGCCGCGTGGAATCATTCTTCGGATCGCAGCCGATCTGACAGACCTTTTTCCCCATTTGGCTAAAGGCCGCCGACACGTTGGACGCCGTGGTGGA